>OLNG01000666.1_pt1 | contig 25493 bp, 28 predicted proteins | sample 1643091 | NCBI WGS metagenome assembly OLNG01 (sample SAMEA3136661, study PRJEB25190) | human gut metagenome | biome: human gut; feature: human-associated habitat; material: faeces | place: Austria | collected 2013 | reverse complement strand
CTTTTGTTCTCTCTGACATCTTATCGTCCAGCATCTTTCTGCTATATTTCATAACTATGATCAAACAAAAACACTGAATGAGAATTATTATCTAAACTCATTATGTACACTCACTTATTGCTTATTTCGACCGTCCAAATTCCAAGAGCATATTGTTCTTTTCTCTATTATAATATATTTATTGTGTCAGAACAAGTGTTTTGTGATTTTTTATAAATTTGAGCAGACATGCTCGAATGTGCAATTCATCCCATCACCTATAGGACGCCGCTGAAAAACTGTTTTTTCATACTATATACAGTGTCTCAAAGTTGATTGATGTACTTTATTTTGTGTTAATTTATACGCAAAAAGGACTTTTTCAGTGGCCTTCCTATAGAGGTGAGGGAATTCTTGCTACGGTTGTTAAACAAAAGAATACCGCTGTGTAATGTAACAAAAAAGACCCTGAAGAACTGTATTTCTACAATTCTCCAAGGTCAAATTTTACGTTTGGACACTTTGGGGCTGGTTAACTATTTTACCTCTTTAGAGGATATTTCGCTTTGCCCCTTAACATTATGTGTTATGGGACACACCACTTCATCCTCAAAAGGGGCAAATCCCGCAACGTCTCAACAGAGAAACTATCCTATATTTCTTAAATTTTGGAGTAGAACTAAATAAAATTCAGATTTTATTACAGGGTGAAAAATCGCATAAACTCAAGGTTTTGCTCTATGCGGTAAAACAAAAAAGACCCTGAAGAACTGTATTTCTACAATTCTCCAAGGTCAAATTTTACGTTTGGACACTTTAGGGCTGGTTGGCTATTTTACCTCTTTAGAGGATATTTCGCTTTGCCCCATAACATAGAGATGACCTTGTGACTATATTATAGATAAAATCATTCTAAAAGGCAAGTTTTTCATCATCTCTATACAAATAATTATGCTCTTGCTTTTTTCCGCATTGCTAAAAGTGCATCTCTTCCTGTTAATTTCGGTTTATCTATGTCACCCTTGATTTTAGGCTTCTCAATATCATTAAACTCTAAAGTTGGTAAACTATGTCCTTTTGCCATTTCAATGTTATGCTGCCGTTCTTTCTGTCCATCGACTGCCAATTTTCCAAGGCGTTGTATATGATCCACCGGAAAAGACATCCCGGAAACTGCTATCAATGTACATTTACCGCCCCATCCTTCTGAGATATTAAGCGGCTTTCCTACTTCTGCAACAATGATATCAATATCAACATCGTTCTTATCTTTATGGATGACACCAATGTTGTTACATACTCTGTCCTTTTGAAGTGGTGCAAAAATATTGTCTGTCAGTAGCTTTTCAATCCCATCCTTACAATAAGAAATAATCATTGCACCAGGATCAGATAACATTTCCAATCGTTCACTTTCATCAAAATTGTTTGGCTCTCCCCATGAATCGTCTGTGAGAAAAGCATCCAACAAAGAAACAAACGTTTTATTGATCCAGCGAAGGTCTGTACCCTCACAATTATTGTTGTCAAGGAAAAAAGTTGCACCAATTCCATCCAGTGACATAAGTTCTTGCACTGCCTGATAAGAATTTTTATGTCTATTGATTGCCTCATTCTCTTTTGGAAGAACTGGAACTGTTACGATAATCTTATTCTCGCCGTACACATCTTTAATGTACTGTGCGACAACTGCAGATAATCCAGATCCGGTAGAACCACCAACAGCATAAATGAGGATTATAATTTTCTGTTCAATTTTTTCCAATGCTTCTGTAAACTCTACATTGTCACACAAGCACTCCATAGCTCTCTCCCGGTGTCCGCCAAATCCGTCATATCCATCCAGCTTATAAATTCCTTTCATATTTCCCAAAACCTTTAAGTCCTGTTCGCTGCCATTCGCAAACATCGTTGAATATCCCATATCCGCAAACAGCTTCGTAATCTTACAGCCACAGTTTCCCAGTCCAATAATCATTGTGTTTTTCTTGATTTCCATATTCTATAAATCTCCTTTAAGTGCGTTTTTACCTTTTTCGGCAATGTAGTAAGAATCCGCGTGATTATACACGATTCCCTTTTTCACATATTCACTCTTCATAAGTTTTTGTAAATGCAAATAAACCGTTTTCCGACTTTTACGTGCGTTTACTGAATCCAAATATTCCATAATTTCCGCAATCGTAATTCCGTCTGTCGGCTTGTCCAGTATTATCACAGTTTCTTCATCAACAACCTTAAAGGCTGTAAGAATTTGAAAGTCTGTTCTATCAATTTCAAACATTATACCTCTATACCTCATCTTAGTAGACTTTTCCGTCTTTAAATTTTTTCTCCCACTCTTCATAAAGTTCCAACGAAACATTGATTTTTTGTTTTTCCATAGCAATCCTCTTTCTTTTGGTTGCCTCCTGAAGATTGCAAGTATATAATATAGAAGCAATCTCCAAGAGATTGTGCAACGGCTCCCATCATTCAGTTTCTCAGGCTATATGGTGGGAGCTGTCTTTGTACTGATCGCGATTTACTCTGTGCGTAAAATATATGTCACAGGTTGCCGGAGCATTGTAAATTGTCGTAATCATGTAGTTTTTCATTGAAGAAATTTCACCAGTGAAATCCTGGAATATCAATTTGATATATTCCAAATGTTTATAGTGTACCTTTCTAAATCGTTCTTTTACCGTTTCCACTGGTAAATCCAACTGATTGATTTTTAAGGTCGCATTATCTGGCATATTTAAGACTTCCACCATGATTAATATAATGTTCTCAATAAAATCATCGTGAATTTGTGGCTCATACCCAATCTGTTCCATCACGTCTTTTTCTGTGATATGATTTGATAAGATATTACTTCTTAAAACATTACTCTTTATAATGTTAGTATCACCTACGGTTTGAACCTCTTCAGATTGAACCTTTTCATTTTGAACACCTGCAAAATGTGGGGGTGGCTTTTTTGAAGTTTCCACACCTACGTTTTGTGGGGGTGGCTTCGGCTCGTCCAGTAACTCATACTCATAATAATATTTATTATTCTCGTCTTTTAATTTGTATTGGACAAGATACCCCTTTTCTTTCAGTTCACGCCACGCACTGTCAAATGCTCTTTCTCCTTCAATACATTTACTCTGTAAAAATCCTTTATATAGCGTAAAATTGTCTATCGTTATGTATGATTGAATTAGAGCATATAGCCCCTTTGCCTTTAGCGATACACTGTCATTCCGAATGATATCATTTGACACCATTGAAAAATTCACTCTTTTTTTGCGGAATTTTCCTCCGCTGTTGTAATTCACCCTTTCACCTCCCGTTTGTGTATAATCTAATTATTCGTCTTTTAAGACTCAATATTAGATTTAACACTATAATAATACGACTTTATAAAAATGTCAATGGAAAGAATCTATTTTCTCGACTTTTTACAATATGAATTTGACTTTTCAATCTATGTTGATTATAATAGCGTTAAGGAAAAAGGGGGAGCTAGGATGTTTCAATATTACAAACTGTTCGATTATATGAGGAAAAATGATATCCGCCAGAAAGATTTATTAGATAAGAAGATTATCAGCAACGGCACATTGCAGAAATTACGAAACAACGAAAATGTCAATACTTCAGTTCTTGCAGCTCTGTGCGATTATTTGAAATGTGATATCACAGACATTATGGAGTATGTACAACCAAACGAACAAGAACAATAAAAAAGGATAGTGCGACTAAGCTCTATCCTCTTTTTTACCCTTGTATGCTATTTTGAAAATTACTCTAATCTTACGGAGAATGTTGCTGTTCCGGTATAAGATCCGGCTCTTGCTCCTGAACCCATCTGAGCATTCATTGTAACCGAAGATGTGGTTTCGCCGTTCTTAAAAGTTCCAACAAGCCCTTGTTTGCCTTTATCGTCACTGCAGCTCAATTCCAAGCTAGATGTATCACCACGCTCGTTCGTCATCTTCACAGAGCTGTTTTCAACATACACGTTTACGGACTGATTATCTAAGATATTAATTGAATCGGCTGTAAACACATAGCCAGCTTCTACAATGTTATTGATCCGAAGTGGGATTTTTACCATATAAGTCGAATTTTGGAAATATGATAGCTCTGTATTAGCTGTTCCGCCTTCATATTCAGACATGTATGAAAAGTTATCATCTGTCATTGCGGCATTTACAGTAATCGGCGTTACCATCATACACGCTACCATCATTAAAGAAAGACATCTCTTTTTCATGTTTGCTTATCCTCCATCTGCAATTTAAATTCTACTTTCACTGCATTGCACTTTGTTCCATCGACAAGATAACATTCTACAAGTAATGTCCCGTCATATGTACCGGACGACAAGGACTCTGATAAATCAATTTCGTAATACCCTTTGCCTGGTTCTAAATACCCGTCATTACTCCAGATTTTCTGTTGATTTGCATATAATGTCATCCGCATAAGACATGAGTTTTCTTCCGGGTTATAAAAGTTCACCTTTTGTTTCGTTTGGTCAGCGTAGCATACAAGGCTATCAAATCCCGGAACAATAACCTCTTCATTTCTTCCTGATTGTGGTAATTCTTGATTACCGTTCCATTCTTCTGCATCTTGATCCGGAGTCAGAAAAAATAATGGATTTGGAATGTTATTATCACCACATATCATGGAAAATATAAAAATGCCAGTAATCAGCAAAAGTAGCACTAAGATTATATATTTCTTTTTCAATTTTGATGCACCTCCAAAGGGCATCTTATTCCTTTAAGTCCGAAATGTCATTGCAAAGTGGGTGTGTATTACGATTCTTCCATCTCCAAATTGTAGAAGCATCTGCAATAAAATAGTCGCATTCGCCGTTCAATATATCGTCTATCACATTTTTTCCATATTGTTTATATGGTGCTATACAATCTGGGATTTCTGTATGTAGTTTTTGACAATTATCGCATCGAAAACGCCGCAATCTAAATATATATTTTTCTCCTGACTCATCCTGAATAACTCGTTGCTTTGAGTCTCGCACTCTCATTTTGTCGCCACAGTCCGGGCAACACACTTTTTCAAAAGATTTGACTCTATAATAGTTTTTTTATATAAAGTTCGTAGCTGTTTACTATTATCATTTTCTTCCCTCAAAAAAGAACCGGCATAAGCACCAGTTCTTTTATTTCTTTCTATTACTTCTTTTTATTCATTTCCTTTTTACGCTGAAAAATAATATTGACTGCAATTCAGGACTGGTTGATGTCACAATCACATTATAACATTATAAGTAGGAAGAAAGTCTCAGAAATCTGTTTTTTCTGTTCGAGGAGAAAAATTGGCGTGAGTGATTTAGATAGACCTCGATAGCGATCCGGATGCCCTCAATATCGCCCGAATATGTAAACTATCCCCCGGTCACTGCCTCACACCAGGGCAGCTATTCTCTCAGTCAGATAAAAAAGGGATTCAAAAACAAAATAGAACGGATCTTTCCGTCGACTTACTCCAAAATGAAAAGCCGGGATCAGTTCCCCCACCAGCCAAAACAGAAAGAACTTTTAACATTATGTCCCATTCATCGCAGCAAGTCAGTATCACGTCATAACCAGTATTGCGACAAAAAAATCCCTCTTACATAGATTTCTATTGATGATCTATCTAAGAGGGATCTCTATTGTTTTGATATCTGGTGGTTTATTTCAAAAATCTGTGTTTGCTCAATGCTGTTTCAATGTCCTTTGATGATACACCGATGTACCGCTGTGTAACCGCCGGAGAGCTATGCTGCAACAACTGCTGCACAAGAATAATGTTGTAATCGTTATTCTGATAAACCTGTGTAGCAAAAAATTTTCTAAAACTATGAGTGCTTATACTATCCAGCTCCAACCAATCTGTGACTATCTTCAATTGCTTTTGTATTGCCCTTTCCGTAATTGGAAAAATTATCTCATTATCTTTTATACCATTTTCCAAGCAGTAGATTTTTATGTACTGGAAAATTTCAAACGGGACAGTGAAATTTCTGTTTTTCTTCGTTTTTTGCTCGATTATGTTTAATCTGTATCTGCTGCCTTCTTTTACGATATCTGACAACTTCAATTTTAAAATATCAGATATTCTGATTCCCAGGTTTGCTTCGATTATGAGAGCTGTTGCAATTCGATCATTTGGTCTACATCCTGCGAACCCTGTTCTCATAGTATCAATGATCTGGTTGTACTCTTCCACGGTCAACGCTCTTGTTCTTTTGTTTGCCATACTATCACACCTCTTTCGCTTATGCTTCAATTAAATTAGTTCGTATTTGTTGCTATGAAAAGTTCGTATAATTTCAATCACAAGGTAAATCCCTTGTAAACACTGGTTTTTACTGTTCGTAATAGTATAATTATACGAACTCTTTACCTAAAAGCAAAAGGGGCTGCCTCTCGCCCCTTATATGCCACTATGCTGTAACACAATATACTGTGTTCGCTTCCTTAACAACATCTGATCCATATCTTAATCTGATGTCTGCCATTGTAGTTTTTCCATGCGATCTGGTAACTTCTTCCGGATTGTGCCAGTACCAAGCCTTTTTCTTGCTAGCCCAGTGAAAGCCATTTCCTTTAAGTTCATCTTTGCAAGTATATGTATTACCTGTAACCCAAATCCAGGAACCACAGATTTCTATATCAATGTTCAGATGAATAATTACATTAATGATATCTCGAATCATTTCATCTTCTTGTTGGTTGTATTTCTTCCTATTATTATATGTATCGGATTTTTCCAAGATTTTAAATTGGATTTCATACTCTACATTAATAACCTTAATCACTTCAACCGATCCGCCGTTATCCGGATGATTCTGTTTTACAAGCTTCTTATATTCTTTTCTTAATTCTTCTAATGTAGTTATGTTTTTAAAGTATGTCATTGTATTTCCCTCCGAATCTGTCTTTTGATTTCTTTTAAATTATACACGTATATTAGTGCTTTGTCTATTGTCATTTTGCACGAATAATCGTGTTTTATAAGCACGCATATTCGTGTATTTTACATATTGTATTTGCACGGTTATTCGTGTATGCTGTAATCAGTTCAAAGGAACAGAGCAAAGCGAAAGTAGACGGGAGTACCGCAAGGGAAAGCAAGAATACCACATAACACCGGCAAACAGGATAAGAGAGATTGAGATGCACTAAGTAGAACGCTAGATGTTTAAAGCCTGCCGGGGGCTACTGCTCTATTAAAGAATTAGGAGACTAAACATGAAAGAAGCGGAAAGAGTTTTAAACAGTAAAGGTTATTTCATCACAAATCAATTCAATGGATTTTATGGAACAAATACTAATGAATATGAGCTTTACAAAGGTGATGAATGTGTCATGGATCATTTATCAGAATCCCAGATTATTACATTAGCTTCCATATTATAAGGAAAGAGAGGACAAACATATGTGTAGAACAATGAACGAACTTGAAAAGGTTGTAGCAGATTACAGAAGCCTGAAAGCATTAAAAGAAGATCTTGAAGAACAGCTCAAAGATATTGAGCGTGAAATCATCGGATATATGGATAGCAACGAAAAACTCTCAGAAACCGGCAAAGACTTCACTATTAAATTATCCACTTGCGAACGCCGGACAGTCGATACAAAGAGACTTGAAGCAGATCTCGGATTATTAGCAGAGTATCAGAAAATCAGCCAGTATAGAAGATTATACGTTAAATAAACTGCTTATCCTTCCGGTGGAGGTCAACCGGAGAAAGGTGAGAATATGACAGAGGTTCAGATGTTAGCAAAGATAGAAGCACATAAAGGTAGAAGCGTAGGTGTAAAGGTTATAACAAAATCTGGTAATGGGGTTTGTTACTTCTATGAAGATATGGAAGATTCAAAAGGAATTACCAGAGCAATGAAAGACATTTACCCATTAATGGACAAAGGTAAATTCACAAATGTAACTTTTGTATCATAAGTGGTCATAGCCACTATAAATAGGGCTTTAAGCTATGAGCGTTGACCGTCACCCTGGCGGTCAGGTAGTCATATGAACTATGCTGTGCTATCGGCATGACGGGTTACATAACTGCTATTTTCCTAGTGTTTATTGGAGTTAGATTTTTACTTTTCTGCCCCAACCAAACACCAAAAACAACAACAGGAGGACAACAACCATGAACCAAACAAATACTTTAATGACCTACAACCAATGGTGTCAGTTATTCAAGAAACATCTGAAAAAGACTATCAAGCGTAAAGTATACCGATTTCTGTACGGTGCTGCACTGTTCCTGATTCTGGCAGTTCCTCCCATAGCAATGATAATTCACTGGATCATAGTCGGATATTAAGAAAGAAGGTGAACTCTTGGACATATTACAAACACTTTTCAGCTTATGGACTGGCAACAGATGCACGCCAGATCAGAAGCATTCTGTTACTGAAGCTATTAAAAAGCATGTTCCTGAAGATCAGCAGGAGCAATTCATTTCTCTACTATCTGAATGCTGCGAAAAGCTTAAACGTCAGGCAGGAAGAAAGAGGATCATGCATAAACAAAAGAATCAGAAACTTACAGTCAACTATCCACTCTATAAAGGTGCTACAATCCGCATCTTTGCAGAGAATCCGGGTAACTGGGAAGCTTTTAAACATCTGGTCAGTACTGCTGCCAAACACCGATAACATACACATTCAAAGGAGGATTTTATCATGATGAACATGGAAGTAAACATTGCAGTAAATATTCAGGCAACAAGAAAATTTTATAAGGTAATCGTTATCTCTGTAGGACTTTGTGAGTCAGAAATTATCAACGAAAGACATTTCGCAGACTACACCAGTGCTGCTACATATGCCGAGACATTACCTGCTGGACTTGTCTCTCTTCTGATAGAGGTGTAACGATATGAGCTAGATGAAATACAACAAGGAAACCGGACAGATTGACCTGCTTCTATACATTTCAGAATACAATCAGGACTAAGTGGTTTTAGGGCGGTTCGATTCCGTCCAGTCCTTTATAAAAATGACAAGGGAGGATTACACATGAAATTTCTTTATTATGATGAAAACGAACACGGCGAAATCGTGGACGCTATTGCAAATATAAACATTGCAGATGTCTTAAAAGTTGCACATAGCGGAAAAGTTGAAAATGCTTTTTTTGAAACCGGCATCCGGATCAACACACTGCTTCCACTGACCGCTGAAAATCACAACAAAATAACAATCTGGATCAATGTATTGGATGAAACTGTATCAATTACAAGACATAGTTTTGATCCAGTTTTGGATATCTGGTGTGATGAAGATATGGAAAAATTAGAAATATCCCATTCAGAAATTGAAGCACTTTTGAAATTTGAGGATAAATATTTCAGAGCAAATTTTTCCTTGAAATAATATCTTTGCTGTCCTATCGGCATTACGGGGGTTCAATTATTTCATTCATGTGCTTTAGGGAATTGGACTCTCCCCTGAAGCACAAAACCAGGTTGTCAAGTTGGGTGATTCATGCAGTTCGATTCTGCATAACCTGTTTCTTGCAAGAAATAAATCCTCTACGAAACTATATTATATTGGTTCCCGATTACTGGGAGAAAGGAGAAACATGGGAAAGAAAATAACAAAAGCTATGAGAGCAGATTTTAAACGTTGCGAAGAACTTGCCTATAAAATCATGGATGAATGCGGCGTTAAAATTCCATTTCTCACATGGGCTTTTATGACTTACGATGAATTATTGAATATTGAAAAAAAACTGAAAAATGGTAAGTAAACCGATTTGCTGACCTATCGGCTGTACGGGGAAATATACAGAACACTTATTCTAGTCCCGGGTGTTGCAGCACCCATCCCACCCATTCTTCCGTTATGTAGCAACTTAACGTGAGTAAAACATTGGACTCTCTAATTATACAATGGCTGGGAGTGACGAAAATAGGTGTTCTGTATAAAAATAATCATACAAAAGGGTTGATAAAATGTATAAAATTAAAATAGTCACTAAAGGTGGACTTATTCCAAAGAAAAATCCGATCATCATACCCGAAAAATTTTTCGGTCTATTTTCAAATGACATTTCAGCGTTGCTGACATATGAAGATTTATGTAGCTACAAGAAAAAACAACAACTTTCCAATTACTTATGGAATATTGGCTATAGCTTTTGTGTACTCAAAACTAAAGGTGCATTCTGGAACAATACTATTGCATTCATTGCATGTGATGAATTTGAAGATTTTCCCGTATGGATTATTATTTGTAATAATTACAATAACCGAGTTCACTACGAATACTATGATGCAGCAAGCCAGAATAGAAAGTCAGAATTTTCTTGGGCTTTACCTGCTGTTCAAACAGACACACAGTTCAATACATTTTCAAACTGATTATCAGATAAGACAGCTACACTTAATCTTTACTATAACAGTAAACACAGTAGAAAGGACAATTCAGCAATATAAGGAGAATAAAACAATGGTATCAGTTACATCACACGCAAAAAGAAGATTAAAAGAACGTTGCGGAGTATCAAAAAACTCTGCTATGGATATGGCAGAAAGAGCATTCAATAAAGGCATTTCTTTTGAAAATGCAAGTGCAGATCTCAAAAAATATATCTCTAGTGTATATATTCGTCATGAAAAAATCGGTGATAATATTCGTATTTATGGAAATATGGTTTATATTTTTGATAACCGCACATTGATTACGGTATATCCCATTCCAGAAAACTTATTAAATGAAATGGAACGCATTGCAACATCTATTGATAATGCAGCAAATAAAGCATATCAGGAGTATATTACACCGCAAAATACATGCACCCCTTCAAAGAAAGTTATCAGTGAATTTGATGCTACTACTTTGGCAAGGAACTTATTTTCCAATGAGGCACATGCCCCATATAAATACTCAATAAAAAATGACCATATTGGAAAGTTTCTTCAACTGAGCTTTGCAACACCTGTTTTAGCACAAAGATATAACGACATTATCGAAAAAATTGGAGAAGAATCCGGCTGGAGGGTAAAAATAAATGAGCGTTGTAATACTGCTTTATTACAAACAGAATTTTTAATACTTTTCCTGCGGAACGGAATTGATTTTGTAAAACCAGCGTCATTTTCGACTACCAATATCGTAGTAACTATTTATATAAAAGAGTATCTTCCAGTTTGCGAAACTTTAAAGCAAGAAATTTTTGATACATACGGTATAATCGTAAATTATGCAATCCGCTAATCTTCGCTTTATAACTATATAATCAATGAAAGAGGTATGAAATTATGAATAATGAAAAAGAGCCTAAACTTACAACCGGTAAAATGATCGTCCTTATTGCAATGGAGTTAATTGTTATCATACTGAACATTTTAAATCTTTGCACAAAATTCTGCAAATTGTACGAGGTAAAACATTATGATGAACATTGAAGCATTACGCCGTAAGGCAAGAAAACAGGGATTATTCATTCGGAAAAGCCCGAATCACATTACCGGCGGCTACATGATTGTAGATGAAAACAATATCATTCAAGCTGGCGAACTCTGTGGATTATCCCGTTAAGAAGTCGAAAGATATCTTGAAGAATAATATTAAAGGGGTGGCAAAACTGCTGCCCTTTTAGTTTTAAGAAGATAAAAGAAATAAATAATTACACTCATATTGATTTCATTCTCATCCAAGTGTATAATTTAAACAAAAATCTGAATACAAGGAGTTCAATAAATGATATGTTATGATAAATTATTTGAATTAATGAAAAAACAAGGGAAAAATAAAACCCAAATTCGACAAAAGAAAATCATTTCCCAAGATACATTAGGAAAACTCAATAAAGGAACCGGAATTATTGATATTGGTCGTGATCCAAATACTTTATTACCCGATGGCAAGCAAGCTAAAAAATTACGTATTACTGCTGTCGATACAAAATCTATCGAATCTCTTTGTACCTGGTTGAATTGTCAACCATCCGATATAATGGAAGTAATCCCTAACACTTGGGATAATCAAGAACGTCTTTGTCAAATTTTGAATTGTTCACCTGAAGAATTGCCACAAAAAATCCCTATGAAAGATTCCCTCTTAGAGTAAGTCGAAAGATTTACTCTTTTTTATTACCAAGCAACTAAGACAAATAAAGTAACTTACATAACAATAGATACAACCAGCTCAGAAAATGCAAGAATCCGCACTGAATTATTAATTTCGGTTCTGGATTCCATAATTTCAATCCCGGATTTATCACTGTTTTCTCCAGATTTTTACATTATTTGGTTATATTATGTGCCAGAATTATAAGATAAAACAAATAAAAGTTTCACTAGATAAAGTGCTTTAGGCGTAAATTCATTTATCCTTTTTCATGTTAGTTGTAATACCCCAAACAAGGCAGCAGATACAATTTATTATGATCTCTCATCTTGATAGATTTCTTTACTGCTGCCCCACCGTATACGCCTTCAATTGCCAGATTAAAGCCTTTTGGAGTTATGTACAGTAATTTCTCCACCCGCTTGCATTTCGTTCATTATAAGGCTTTTAACGCTTTTAAAGTATGGCTTGCCATGCGGCAGCAGTTAGCTACAGAAAAACATAAAAATAGGGATGTGCCATTTTGTAACACATTCCTTTTTCTCTATTGCTCTTGTAATTCACTTAGCAAACTATGAATAATTTCATTGATTGGTTGGTTTTTCATATCCCGGATAGCGTATTGCGCCATGTAGTTTTCCCATGAAAAAAGAACACCAAAATTAAATAGACTTCTTATATAGTACGCATAATATACCACAGCAATTGACAAATTGTAAACCGTATCAAAATCTCCCTTTGGATATTCTCTATGTAATTGCCGCGCAACATCTTCGCATTCATAAGAGTAATCACAATATTTTTTCATATATTCAAAACATTCCTGTGTGCGACATGATATACCTTGCTCATTCCCCCACATTGCTCCCTCATATAATTCCCGTAAATAATTAATCTTTCCAATTGTCGGATATAACCAGCACCAATCTACAACCTGCTCCATAAAGTTGTTTTTACAAGTAAGAATATTAAACATCGGTATTTCATCTGTTTCTTTATATGAAAGCGATGCTCCTGGGAAGACATTACCGTTAGTTGAAATTGATAAATTTTTACATATAAACATTGTACTGCTTTCCAAATTTTTGTAAACAAAATAATATTTATTTCTGACGCTCCGCATAAGTACAGCTTGTTTATCTTGTAGTATATGTTCATAGTTCTCTTTAAACTTCCCACTGACAATATAAACTATATCATCGGAATTATCTTCTTGAACAAAACATAAAAAATCATCTTTATTCATTCCATAATTATAGAACTTTGCCGTATTATTAAGAAATTCTTTCTTAATTGGATGATTGCATGAGCTAATAATAACAGTCACTCTTTCACCATTAAAATTATAATTACTTCTATAATCAATACCAAATTTTTCTTCTAGTATTTCAGTTTCTCTTTCAATTGAATAAGCATACCGTATAAATCTTTCAAAAGCTGTTTTGATATCTTCATTCTTTATTAAACCATTTGTAAATACTGCAAGATACTTTACGTATATACGTCTTCTAATAATTTCATCAATTAAATAGACTATCATTTCAGGATTTAAGAACGGTTCACCGCCTCCTAATCGTAAATGTCTTATATAAAAATATTGCATTTCATCTAGTGTCTTATCTATTATTTCTTTTGTTATATCAGCTTCTTGCGCCTCGCCTTTGGCACAAAAATCACAATTCATATTACAGCGTCTTGTTAATTCAAAAGTTAACGTTATCATGCCACAATCAATTTCAGCCAGTCTTTTTTCTGTATTTCTATCCTTTTCAATATTCTTATATTTCATAATGTTTCCTTTCTATAATAAAAGAGAGCCACGTTTTACGCGACTCCCTGTAATGAATTAATTATTTGTTTCAGTTCCTTGATTTCGTTTTCAAGTTCATCAATACGACGATGTGCTTTTTGAGTCATCATAATGTTAATTGGTATAAATTCCTCATATGCCAAAGAATATTCCATGCATAATCCCGCCTGATTTGGCTTATCAAGTTTATTTTTCCTTATGATACCCAAATTATCACAATCAATATTTGCAAGATTAAATGACCTTTCTACATCTTGAGCTATAAATCCATAGTGATCTTCTGATTCGTCCTCATATTTCAAATGATATGATACGGGTTTCAAATCCATGAAAAACTTATCAAATGATTCATTATTATCAAAGTAAATAATGCGATCCTTTAATGTTCTATCAGATGAGGTATCACATGCAGCTTTGCTGTTTAATCTTTGCCATCTGTAAGACTGATCTCCAAGATAAGATTTATAGCGTCCTTCGGCATATGGTCTGAAAGCAAGGTATGTTGATTTACTATCTGTAGCAAGAATCCATTGAGCAGAGTATGAAGAGTAATCCAATGTATTTGAACTTCCTCCGCCACCTCCAGCATTATTAATTGCTTCGGTAATTGCAGCTTGTGTCATAGTACCATCTGTGTTATTTCCTGTCCCAGAATACAAACACATAACACCATAGGTACTTGCATTTGCCAGATTGTAAGTTTTTCCTTGAGTGACACTTCTCCAACCTATATTTCCACTATTGTCAGCCACAAGATACTTATTTGCAGAAGTATAATTATCTAAATATGGTATATTTATAATAGTATCATTATTCCCAAGCTGGATGCTCTTTCCTCTGACAATGGTTTTATATGGATTGTCTCCAATAATAACTTGATTAGATTTATTACAATAAATTCCTGTTACTTCATAGCCATCTGTATTTAATAAATCCCATCCATTATTATTTTTCATATGAACTGTTCCGGTTACAGGGGATTTAACATAATCATTGGAATCTTTCGATGTACCAGCCATAGGAATATAATTTCCACTCACACCACCAGAACTTGCAGTAGACATAGATGAATTGTTTTGTGTGAAATGAATAGTATCTACATATAAATCTTTTGTATATACTTGTTTCCATTTATTTGTTGATATTCCAAGATTAATTTTTCCATCATAAGACCTATCATCAAATTCACCCGGCATAAAACAACATCCATTTGTAGCAGATACACGCAATTGAACGGCGGCTACATTTGAAACTCCAGATGTCTGTGCAAGAAAACACACTTTTGATATGCCATCAGTTGACGAGCATCTGACAATTGCTCCATCACTTGTCGTTGACGTTGTACATAAAGAAGCTTCACGGCTAACGTGTCCGTTCAAAGTATATGTCAAGAAATCTAAATATGCTTTGTCCTTTGTTCCTATCGCAAAATCTATGACATCCTTTGAAGGATTCCATTCATATTGTGTAGTATTACACCAAATAACTTTTGCATTTTGAGTTTGAGTTCCGTTATATATATAATAAGCATCCTGAGCATAAATAGAAGTTGCTGTAATATCTCCTGTAATATCTGCATCAGTAGCAGTTAATTTTCCACCAGTAGTAACTTGAAAAGAGCTATTACAGCTTATTCCGTATTTGGGTGAAATATATACACCAGAACCGCCAAGTACATTCTGTCCCGACCAAAGAGAATAATTATCAATATTAAATCCGCCGATTTCACCAGAAGTCGAAACAATCTTTCCAGAAAACTCACCTTCCTTTGCGATGAGCTTACCTTCACTTGTAATTTGTGCGGAAATTGTGCCACTTTTATTTGAAATAAGAAGCTGACCGCCTTTGATATTTGGGGCGATTACCCATTGGCTATCAATATAGGTACTCTTCAAAATACCATCTTTTATAGTATTGGCAGTAGTATCGTCAGTATACTTATTCTGTTTTGTCCAATCTGTTTCGACATATGACTCCCCGTCTTTTCTTGCAGTAGTACAAGTGAGAATATCTCCGGAACTGCCAACAAACCAAAGATCACCCTTGTTATATGGCGGTTTAGGCTGTGCGGTAAATATCTGGCATTTACTATCAATTTTGCCCCATACTTCATCCGGAACAGTGCCAGCAACAGGACTCCAACCAGTTCCATTGTACATAAATGTTTCATTGGTGGCGGTATTATACCACAAATCACCTATATGTTTCTTTTTGTCCTCTGCGGTTGTCCATGCAGTTGACGGATCTGTTTCCTGCCTGAACGTCTCAATCTTACCATCAATCTGATTTTGGATGTTTCCAATGTCAGTAGTATAGGTATTATTGATAAAGTCAGTAAGAGTTGAATCATCTGTATATTTATTTCTCTTTTCCCATTCAGTAGAATCAAACTCACCTATAGTATTTCTTGCTTTTATACAAGTCATAATATCAGATGTGGCACTATTGAACCACAAGTCACCTACTGCATAAGGCGACTTCGGCTGTGCAACAAAAATCTGTGCTTTACCGTCAATCTTATCAAAGACATCATCTGGCGGCGTAGTCTTGGTAAGCTCCCATGATTCTCCAGTGAAAATATATGTTTTCTGGTCATTTGTGTTATACCAAAGATCTCCCTTGTGTCTGGCTTTTAACTCATCAGTAGTCCAGTCTACAGAAGGATCGCCGGATTGATACCATGTTTCAGCCTTTTTATCATCCTGGTTTAAAAGATAATTATATTTCTCATTAAGTGTGTCATTCAAAGTCTCGAATAACTTACTCATAGAATTGGATTTTCCATCCTTGTCAGTGCCAATTACATTGTCCCATGAGATAGAAGCTCCGCCACCAAGAACAATATTTCCGTTATCGTCTATATAAAGCTGGCGTTCATAGGTTATGTTTCCTTCATCATCTGTTATTTCTTTTTTAATGGTGAACACATTTTTGTTATATGTGTTGGTGGTTACTATAATTCCGTTTTTGTCCATTTCAATAGACTTTTCTTCATTGTAGATTCCCACTTGTGATGAGAGGATAAGATTGCCTACAAGGGTATCAGCTATTATGCCGTAACCTTCTTTATATACTTTATCTTTTGGATCAAAATAATAAAACTGACCTACACCAGCCTTGGCGGTTTTCCAACCGTCATTTGTTATATATAGACCATGATTTATTATTTTTAACTGGCATGGATTATAGTCATTCAAGATATCATTAAATTCCCGGCATAATAAACCATGTTCATCCCACGTAATATCCTGATTATCGGCACTGCTTACAATCTTGGTGTTTGTCATATCCAGACCTTTTAAGATTATGTCAGACATTTTCTTTGAGAAATTTGAGTTCATGTCGGATTGTCGCACAATACTTCCATATGAAGTCGCCATATTAGAAGCTTGATCCAAGATACTCTTTATATCAGATGCAATATCTTTCGCTGAAATAACATCAGAAAATGTAACATCAATATTTTGAGACGAAGCAAAATCAATAGTATACTCAATAATTCTTAATTTGTAGATTTCGTCGTCAATCTGTATTGTGATCCAGTTACCGTTTTTAAATGAGTTTACAATTGGTGCAAATTCGCGCATTCTCAGGAAGTTTTTTAACGTACCAGTGATAGAGTGCTGCAAAGTAGCAGATTTATACAGTTCTTTTGTCGCAACATTGATAAAATCAAATGCGTTCTGAAAGAGTTCCGTATTGTCCAAACCATCAGAGATGTAATTGTCATTTGAGTATTCATCCATTCTGAGAAATGCACAAAATTCTTTATTTAGTTCATCTCCGATAAATTTTTGGAAATTCAAAGTATCTTGAACGTCGCCTATGATTCTTTCAATTTCTATTTGCACACCATCCTGTATTAATTCGTTCTGGTTGTTGTATTTTCCTTCAACAGTGTATACCTCATCTTCACGAACTAAGATTTCATCCTGAATAGCATTAAGTTTGTTGTAATACGGGACATATAAGCTGTCGTATATCGCCTTTGCATTAATAGCATTGGAAGTAGTAGCAGTGGAAGAATCCGAAGCCACCCCTTGTTGCACCATTATATCAATACAGGACTGGCAGCATTTCTGAAATGTATTCAGGCTGTCAAGGCAGTATTTCTTAAGTTCTGATTTGAAAACAGTTAAATCTTGTTTGAAAAGTCCTACAATATCATAATAATTATCATCACTCTTATTGAGTATCTTTTCAATTCTCTGTCTTACATATTCTTCATAATTTTCATTGATACCAATTGAAACAGGAGAAGAGGTGTAAGTATCATCTTCATCAGAATAACTTTTAAGGTTGAATTTTCCTCTCCAAACATCATTTGAAAGAGTCGTTTCTGTTACTGTAATTTTAAAAGAACCCTTGACAATAGATTGTGCAAGAGAAATAATGATATTATTTGCAGTTGAAACAGACAGATTCTTTAATGACGTTGTGGCGGCACTTGATGGAAGATTTTCCATAAGATATTCACCTTGAGATTTTGCACTATTGTCCGGCTTTGTGATATTTGGCATCAGCTTATTTTTAAGGAACTGAACCATATCAATCGTATCGAAATATGTCTGCATCAATTTTGGATAGCCAGTAATAGGAGATTCAATCTTTTTTAAAGAATCATCATATTTAATATACTTTGTGACAATGGCATTGTAGTTATTTACAAAAGAAGAATCTATATCGAAATTATGTGTTTTCTGATATTCTTCGTATAACTTGTCATATGCAGATAATTTTTCCTGTAATTGTTCGGACATATCTGAACGTACCACATCACTGAAATAATAAATATAATCACTACCATTCGGATTACATGAACGAACGGCAGCAGTCATCAAATCATCTCCGGCAGTAAGTTTAAAACAGTTCTTCACAGAATCAACATCAGTAGTATAAGTGACTTCCTCTACTAAGTTATCCCTTGAAATGAATACGTTCGTATATTCACCATATCCATTTGTTACATTTGTGCTTCCGCATTTTGGACATTTATCTACAAAGGTATCTCTATGTCCACAGTCTTTACAGTTAGCTTCAAGATCATACACAGAAATTGTTCTTTCTGGTTTTCCATTGGCATCGCTGCCACAACCAAAGACAAAAAGACAATTCAATTCTTCTGCGACTTCTTTCAGTGCATCATATATTGACTTCTTATCAAAAGTAAAAGTCCTCTGAATATTCATCAGACTTATATCAATGTGGGTGAATCTGTAATGCGGGGCTTTCTCAGTAAGTCTGTTTACTAATGAAGCCTCCGGATGATCTGGATTATAAAATGTTGTTGGAATTTTATAATCATCCCTGGAAATATCTGTTTCTGTATTGATCTCAATATTATAAAGCATTATCTGAGATAATTCAGCTTCGCCTAAAGATTTACCAGTTACCTTTTTTATATCTTCGTTTTCTTCGTCAATTTCTACATATGTTTCAAACCACATATCCCACTCAGGAATCCACATCAGCTTGAAATCTTTTATGTCATTCCAACATCTTAAAGTATTTCTGTTTAATTCCTTATGAGCATTGAAAGAAAATTCAGAATAACTATTCATAGCATGTTTTGTAACAATGTCGGTGACGTTAGTAATATTACTGATTTTATCGCCATTTTTTGTCGCTAAGACAAAAGTTATATCCTCTACATTACCAGAGGTATCAAAATTTAGTTTATGTACATTCATTTATTACTCCCTTTGAACCTGTGAATTAACCAAGTGTTTCATACAATAATTATTGTTGTTCGAACAAAAAATTATTGTATAAAAAATATTTTTAAGTCTTCTTCACTTTTCTTATTTTTTCATGTAAATACCCTTTAAATTTCAAGAAATTCATTTCTTCAGTACCGAAATTTAATGGGTACACCTATGTTATTACAGCAGTTTTATTTTTGTTGTTCGATGATAAATTTTGAAAGAGACAATGAGACAAACTTGTCATTCCCACTCCTGCCCTTTAATGTACATCGGTTTCCCCAATATATCGTCCATATCATCATATTCGTAAAATCGTCTTACAAAAGAACGGCTAAAAGTAAATACCGGCGTTTCTGTATCGTCAAATTCCCATATATCGCCTGTATATTGGTTAACCAGTTCACCACCCGGAACGGTTTTAAAGTAATATTTGCCCCAGTTGCAGAAATTCAATCCTCCGTATTCTTTCAGCGCACGAATTATAGCTTTTTGATAAACACGGATTATTCGATATGCCGTTGCTATTGTACAGCTTTTAAAACCGGCATTTCGCAACTCTTTGGCAAATATATTTGAAAATTGATGTCTATTCATTTTTATTCCCCCGACTGCATTCTCTTACTATTCTTATATTGATTGATACTTTCTTTTTATCACTCACAATAATCGGGCTATAATACTGATACTTTCCGTATACTTTATCAGGGATTTTATACTTTTCATTGGCAAAAGATTCTAAAAAATCATACGGAGAGATATTATAGTATTCTGCTGCCGATACAAAGTCCATCTTTACCCACATTGCATTCTTTTTTACAGATATCTCATGTATTGAGTCGATAGCTTTATGTAGTTTTCTCGGCACATATAAAAGATTTGATGCATTATTAATTCCATCAACATCTTTTACTCTATCAACAGAATCTACATGATGTACTTCTATTCTGTCACCTGGTATTATCCAGTCCGGAACGCTGCAGAACGCTTGAGCAACTAGCACGTGTACATAGTACATATGTTTTACTTTTTTGCCTCTCATATGCTGCGGCAATGTTAGTCTATGATAGCCGCGCTGGAACACTGTTTTCAATATTCTCGGCGTTCCTTTTCGTTTGGAGATGATCCGAGCGTAATTACTCACCCAGATACCCGTTTCTCCCTTCACGTGGCGAAATTCTTCGTCCGTGGCAACTTTACCTCCAACAGCTTCGATATCAGCTTTTGAAAGATAATTGCTACGCATTTTCGCCAAATATTTACCTCATATTTGGATTATATTCTTGCATATTTTTAATTTCCATTGAGTCTCTATTTCGTTTATTATTCTCAAAGAAATCTCTTAACTTCTGAAAAAGATCCGGGTACAGATCAATTTTTCCGTTTCTAAAGCGACTTAGTACCGAAGGATTAATTCCGGTAACAGATGCGATATACGTTTGCGTTCCTTCAGCAATATGCGCATTATAAATCACTCTTAGTTCATCTTGCGTCATGCGTTTTACTCCTTATAAAGTTTTTTTGATATGTCAAAAATTATTTACATAAAAAAATTAACTGGCACAAGTTTTTTAAGAAAGCTCATGCCAGATTGTTAAATTATTTCAGCTATTATTATATGAGACACAACTTGTGTTATTTCACGCTTTACGCTGCTTTATTTATCTTATTTTTTAATTTTTTTCTTAGATTTTTCGGAAGAATGAATATTCTTTTATCGTGAGGACTACTCTTCATTACATAATATGTGAATATCCCTTCATAAATCGTTATATCGTGTAAATCAATTGAAACTTCTTCTGGATGTTTGACTTCTTCTGAGGAATAAAAACTCAATTTTATCGTATTTTTTATGGTATTTGTGGATGTTCTCCATAATTTCATTTTTCCATTTTCAAATTTATCTTCTATAGCGTACCCATTAAATCCATTAAGCCACTCTTTTTCTCGTTCAATATAATAATCTACAATTTCGTTCATAGTCTTACATACATCATCCTTTATATTCCCACGATGTACACTTTCCCACCAATAGAGGAAATCCTCATGTGATTCTATTTGTCGCTTAAAACTAATGGAATCTCCAGATAGACATAACATGATTACGTTCCAAGTGTCGAGTGAATACATGAACTTGTGCTTCTCAGTACAAAGATAGATATAATCCATAAGTCTCTTTCTGACTGTCGAAAAAATCATAGAAACATTTGTTTTCTGGATTTTCACACCTGTATAATCTAATATCATATTACACAATTCTTCTTGTTGTAGGAGTTCCAATCCTTCAGCTTCTTCAATTTCCACAAAAGTTTGGGGTTTCTCAATCACTGTCTTTACTGCTGCCCTTACACTGATTGAATCGGATTTAAACAGTTCAAAGATTCCATACATATCTTTCTGTAACAAACGGAGTATTTCGGCGCATTCCATTCTTCGTGACACTTTACCTCTGACAACTTGCCATAACTTTTGTGGCGGTTTATAATCTGTCAGAACAATTTCCTTTTCAGAATCGTTTGTCTTGACATTTTCTGACACTTCTTTTTCAATTTTTGCGCCATGAAGATTGCATAACGCTGCTAAAAAGAATGAAATATTTTTCATTAAAGAAGAAGCATTGTTAATGGGAATCTTGCTCTTTACATTGTCGATTTCAATACAACCATCACTATCAGGTACCGCATAAAAGATCTCGGTTATAACCAGATACATAGTTTCATCTACGTCAGATGAATCGAAATGTCCGGCATAGTATTTCTTATGCTTTCCTTGCGGATTTTTCTCTTCACTTCCGAATGTACATCTTACCGCACTCAAAAGTTTCTTTAAACATAAGTCCTTAAAAGACAGAGATCCATCCTGCTCTGTCTCAAAAAGTTCACTTAATTTTTCTTTCTGTCCTGCCTGGCACGCTTTATAGGTATCAAACAGTCTCGTTAACTCACTTTTAATAGTATTGTCCCCCTTCTATCACATTATTTTTACTGATTCGTTCTCTCAATTTTCTACTTGACTTGAATTTTACCGCTACCTTTTGTGAACTTGTGGCTACAACTTTCGTAATAGGATTCATAAATACCCGTTCCACTTTCGATTTCACCATAAATGTCCCCAACCCCCTGAACTTTATACCAATGCCATCCAATAAACACGAAGCCATTTCTTTTACAACGATCTGTACAATTCTTTCAGCTTCATCATATGTCATTCCTGTTGTTCCGGTAATTCTTCTTACAAATTCTTTCTGTGTTAAAGTTATATTTTTCTTCATCTTAATATCCTCGTTTCTTCTCTTAAATTTTTATTATCAAAAACCAATAAACCAACCAGCCAAAAAACAAACTCAAATCAATAGTGCAATTTTTTGGCAAACATGATTGATTTAAAATCCTGTAAAAAGATCCACTTAATAGCTTTCCTTTTTCTTTCTGGTTGTAGAGTGCCAGCCATAATATCATAAGAATGAAATCGAATCTGGCACGATACCAATATTCTATATAAGAACATTTTATTCTTTTATATAATGCCACGAATCCATGAGTGGCAGAAGACAACACTCAACATAAAATATTTCATATCATGTATCTTTGTGTTGTCTTCTATGGTCTTATCTTTACGATAATCCCATACATCCTGCAAAATTACCTACTTTTTACTAGGGTTACTTATATAGTGCTTAGGTGGCAAAAGGTAGGTAATTTTTACGCTCTCACTACTTTCCATGCTTTTACGGATTTCTTTCGCCCATCAACCATGATAGAAGTAGCATATGCTTCCACCTTGTACATAAGCCCCAAAGATGCAAATATTTGATTTATGACTGTCAGATCTCGTAAATAATCGTCTTTATGTAGCATTTTTATCCTATCTATGAACTTATCTTTGTCAGCCTTGGATTTCATAACTTTATTTTTATCAGCTTTTTTCACCTGTCCATCAATCACCAGCGATTCCAAATAGCACGCTAAGTCCCTATGTCCAGCACCATTAAAGCATGAGTATGATTTAATCCCTAGCTTTTGCATAACAAACTTTCTAAAGCCATTACAACCTAACTTTATCATCTGGCTGTATTCTGCTGCCAGTTCTGCAAAGTGAAAATATGCCGCTTCATTAATAGTCTTTTTAACTGTTCCATTTTGTATGGTGTCGAAAACAATTCTTTCAATCTTTGCATATTTCCTTGGATTCATTTCTGTTTCTTGGATTAGCTGAGTTTCTGTGTGAAATTTTAGAAAATTGGCTCTTGCAAGAGCTTTTTTCGTTCCCGCTATATATGCGCCGATAGCCTGATTTTTCAGCTCTGGAATATAGATTGTAAGCCTATCTCCAATTTCAAAACGCTTACGTCCAATACACTGGATAATCGTGTCAATTTCGTGTATATTATGAAGAATTATTCTATCTACAGCCTTATCACATATGTTCAGTCCACAATCGAAAGCAGTAGAAGTTACTAAGATATTTTTCTTAAACGATTCACTTTCTTCTATTTTATTTATCTCATGTTCATCAACGAACTTGTAAAAGTAATAGTTGCTTTCCGAACAGTTAAACGTGGCATATCGGCTATATCTTTCATAAACCTTCACACCATAGTGAAGATCATTCGTAAATAAAATTGCTTTCTGCCCCTCTGTGATGGTGATATCTACAATCTGATCCAGTTCACTTTCATTTTTGTACGTAACAAGCTTTATGTCTTTGTCTTTACTCGGAAACTTGTATTCAATAAACTTCACATCTGTATACTGATGAAAAAATTTAACTACTTTTTCTGATGTTGCACTAATCCAGATTTTGCTTGTATTAGCTTGTATGATAGCTTGCAGACTTTTCAGCGTATCTTTATTGAAAGAAGCATCAGAAATAAAATAGTGAAATTCGTCGCATACTACAAAATCGAATTTTTCAAAATACCCCTTGAGACTTCCGCCATGCTTTACAATGTTTTCAATTACGTGGTATCCTGTAATTGAAATTACATCAAGCTTTCCCTCTTTCTTTATCTGCTTAATATTCTGATTTTTTAATGATTTTCGTGGCAAAAGCAGTAATATTTTTTGCTTTCTTTTCTTCGCATACTTGTAAAGTTTCGTTTTAATGAAATGTGTTTTTCCATATCCTGTGTCTGCCGAAATCAAAACATCTTGTAGATACCATGTTTCAATATCTGTATCTGTAATGATTTCAGATAAAAAAATATTCTCACTCATGACTTGCACCTCTTTATTACTATTTCGCGTTGAAATTCTTAATGATTTCGTTTACACGATCGCAGTTCATAAAGAAATACACGTTCCGGTTTGAAAACTTTTTATCTGGTCGCATTCCTTGAAGCTTAAATCCTTCCATCATCAACTTTCCAGCTAACTTTTGATTAAATACTGTTACACTTTTCTTTTCTTCACTCATTTATTTGTACCTCATTTTCCACATATTTTGAGCGCAAAAAAAGACATCAAACACAAGAGTGAACATTATATCACTCTGTTTCCGATGTCTTTCTGCTGTAAAGTGTCTTTCTGCTAAAGATCCGTATCTTCGCCAAGACACATATCGTTCATTTATTCAATTTTTATTATCAATATTATTATATCACATTTTATTTATTTGTCAATAGTTTTTGACTATTTTGTATAAATATTTAAGATTAATTTTGTGCAATTTAGACACAACTTATAATTAATATTCAACATGTAAGCGATAGAATGGATCTGCCGTATCATTCCGATACGTCAAATGAATACGCATATTATCCGTCACACAAAATTCAATAGTATTATCTAAACAATAATTTACTATCTCTTCCGCACGCTGCAAATTATGCTTAAACGGAATGCCAGTTCCGCTACTGCGGAACTGCTATTCCATTTTTAACGGTACGAAGTACCGCTAGATGATATCATTCTGTTTCAC
>OLNG01000638.1_pt1 | contig 26600 bp, 20 predicted proteins | sample 1643091 | NCBI WGS metagenome assembly OLNG01 (sample SAMEA3136661, study PRJEB25190) | human gut metagenome | biome: human gut; feature: human-associated habitat; material: faeces | place: Austria | collected 2013 | reverse complement strand
AAACGTAAGTATGTACTGCGGGCTATCGCAGGAATTTACGACTGTGGAGTGTACACGAACTTGTGAGTAGCGTATTGTTTACAATCGCCAAAGCATACACATCGAAGCAGTAAGAAGTATCCGCAAGGACTTTAATTTCTCGATGTGTTTGAGTATATTTGAACACATTTTGAGTGGCAGCCTGAGAATCCTTCTACTGATCCTCAGACTCCTGCTGTTTATAGCTGCAATATGTAATTAGCTTTTTTATTCCCGCATTTCCTTCTGATACTCTTTATTTACTTTCCACGATCCTCCGCTCTTTTCCATCTGCGATCTTCAGGAAGATGAATCCGAGGAAGAAAAAGATTGCCTGTGATGCCACTGCAATATTAATGGTCCCTCCAGCCAGTTTTACTCCTGCGATCACAGCCGATCCAAGGAAAGATGCTCCTTTTGAAAAAATATCATACAGACCAAAATATTCTCCCGAGTTATCCGGTGGAATGATCTTGGAAAAGTACGATCTCGACAGGGACTGGATGGATCCCTGGAAGCATCCCACACCGAATGCCAGAAAACTGAAACCTATCAGGTTCTTTAAGGTCAGCGCATACAGGCAGACGATAAAATACCCTGCAATGCATACCAGGATCAGCTGTACGGTATCGTACTTCTTCGACAATTTTGCAAATACCAGTGAACCGCCAAAGGCAACAACCTGTGTCGCCAGCAGACAGATCACCTGTCCCACAGTGCTCAGGTTCAGGTCCGTTCCGATATTGATACAGTTATCAATAATCGTTCCCACGCCATCGATGTAGAGAAAGAATGCGATCAGAAAGAAAAATACCTTTTTATCTTTTGTTGCGATAAACCTGATGGTTTCAAAGATCCTGCGGAACGCACTTCTCACTGCATGTTCTTTCTTTTCCACGTAATTGATCTGTTTATAATTCTTTATCAGCGGAACCGTCACCAGAAGCCACCAGAGCCCCGTAACCGCAAACCCGATCGCCATGGATAACTTACCGGAAATGATACCCACCATATCCGGTCCGAGTACATAAGCTACCAGCGCGATCAGAAACGGAATACACGATCCAAGATATCCCCATGCATAACCATAAGAAGAAACTTCGTCCATCCGCTCTTCCGTGGTGATATCGTTTAACATCGAGTCATAAAACATCAGGGACATATTGTAAAAGATCTTGGTTACTGCAAACAGGAGCAAAAATACGATCCACTGACAGGCAAATCCATTCAGGATGCATCCACAGACGCCCACTGCAACGGTACTGGTAAAAAATATCTTTTTCATGCCTTTATAATCGGAAATCGCTCCACATACCGGACCCAGCAACGCAACCACGATCGTGATCACCGCAATCGCCATCGAATAATAAGCCGTTGCCCGATCCGACGTCAGCTGCCCCGGCTTTGTCCCTATCGCCATCGCCTTAAACCAGATAGGTATCAGCGCACACGCCAGCATCGTATACGCCGAATTACCCACATCATAAAGCACCCAGGCGAACTCTTTGTTGTTCAGATTGCGGAATATTCTTCTCTTCTTCATACAGCGTCCTCCATCCCCATATACATTTTCTGAAAATTATCTTTTTCCACGGCACATTATATAATTTATTATATATGAGAATGATTAATTTCACAATCTTCTTCGAGTAAAATGCTTGTTAATTTTCTCGCAGCTACAACAAGCATACCATATTCCTCTTTTCAATTCACAGTCAGTTCTATCTTCTCCATCTGTCTAAGAATTGCCTCCTCTACCGTTCCACCAAGATACGCTGCGTTCAGTTTCTTTTTTGCATACGCCAAATAAGTATCCCTGGTGTTCTCAATTAACACAGATGTGAAAAACCGTTCCCAACTGAAATAATCTCTGCTTTCTATATATTCTGCCGGCTCATCCAATATCTGGTCTATCTGATTATTTTTCAATACCCCAGACTTTAAAATCAACCATTCAAAGGATTCCGGCAGATACAGAGCTGCTGTTTCATTTTCCCGGATCAGTTTCAATACTCTGTCAATTTCCGAGCCGAACGCCGCACCGTCTGCTATTACAAGGATTTTCTGATCTTTATGTTCATTGATATAGTGGAAAACATTCGATTTTCCATTCATAGACTCGCATTTCAACCCATTCGCCTGGCATATGTGAGAAAAAAACTGATAACCCGAATTACTGTCCTCTGTGAGAACCATCTCCGGTTTTACCGGGTTAGTACAGGTATCTGTTCCATATATTCTGTAAAACTCATGATAACTCTGTTTCAACATCCCATATTTTCCAGATGTTCGGATACCATAAATTTCCTCTGCACTGTATGGTAGTGCAGGTAAAGATTCCCTTGTTACAATTACATAATAATTATCTGTTTTCTGAATAGTTCCCGCGAACTCTTCTGTTTTAATAAATTCATTTCCTTCATCTATGAATACGATACCATCTGAAATCTCCGATAACTGTGCTTTCCATAAGTTTCCCTCCAGCACATAGCATGTTTTATCACAAACCAGCTCCACCGGTGTGCCTGACGGGTTATTGATATGATCCCGGACCATATCTACCAGCGTGGTTTTTCCGGTTGCACTGTCTCCACGAATGATAGTCAGATTGCGGTGCAGTTCAAACTCATATTTTAAGCGTTTTGTTGAAACAACAATTTTATGTTTTCCCTTCATTCTCCCTATCTCCTGTCAGACAAATTCACCGGCTATCGATATCAGTTCTCTCATGGAACACACCACCTGATCCGTATTCAGAATACGGATCTGAAATGGTTCTTCCCCAAATTCCATCAAATGATGCAGATTAATTGTGCGATCCTCTGATGCAGCAATTTTCAACAACCATTTTGCGCAATTGTCACCGCATGTCGAAGCATTAAAAATCTTATCTTTTTCAAATTTAACAAGAATCAGTGTTTTCACTCCACCGGATAGTCCTGTTGGTGGTATCTTCCCAAGGACCGGGCTGTCGATGACTCCACTGTCTAAGACCGTCGACCGATCGACATCCTGAATCATTTCTTTCACAAACGGATCTATGATCCAGCTGTCCTCGTAATCATATTTAAAATAAGCTGCCGTATTATACACAGCTTCTTTCATATCACCATAAAAAATATTCAGCATACGATTGTCTCCTTTTTCTGCATGTAAACCTTTCCTGCAACGTAACTGTTCAGTACCTTCACAGTTACGAGACAAAATGCATTTAAACGATAAAAACACGCTTTGCGAGTTTTTATCGTTATCGCGGCACTCCTCAAGGTTCCGTGCAAGCACGGACTTTGACTCGTTGCTCGCGTAAATCACCTTCGGTGATGGCATTTTGGCTTGTATGTCTCGGGATTTTGACATATTCATGTCAAAACACCTCGCGGGACAGTGGCAACTGAATAGTTACCCTGCAACATCTATTATATGTCTCTTTTCCTTACTTCTGCAACCAGAAACAGCCAGTCCTGCCTCGCCTGTCATGCAAAAAAGCCGGAAACCTGTCTTACCTTTCAGGATTCCGACTCTTCTTTTGTACTTTCTGCTTTACTCTCTCACCCAGCACTCCCGGATCTCAGCGATGTACATGGTATGATAATCTTTTTCCGGATACCATCTTTCATCTTCTTCCGGTTCATAGAAGTTTTCCGGTTTGATCTCGTCATGGTAAAGCTTTCTGCATACCAGCACCTGTGTAGCCTCTTCGAATCCCGGCTGACCGTCTACTTCTGTCAGATGCAGACCGGACTGTTCGATCTTGTCCGGGACATCTTTGCCGGAGACTTTGCCGAGGTAGCCCAGCTCTTTCATGTGCTCGCCGCCGAAAAAACTGATGGTAAATGTATCACCTGCATCTATGAATTCTTTGGTGTGACGCTGCGGGCGGATATATACTGTTGCCACATTCTTGCCCCACAGAACGCCGATGCCGCCCCAGGAAGCGGTCATTGTATTGGCTTTGCCGTCTTTTGCTGCGGAGATCAGCATCCATTCGGAACCGATCTTCTCAAAAGGTTTCATATCGAGTGTTTTTACATCAACTTTTTTAAATCCCATCGTACCTGTCCTTCTTTCTATAACACAGAAGGTAACTGCAGGCTACTGCCCCGGTTACCTTCATTTCTCAGTAACTGTCTCATCTTTCACAGCTACTGTTATTATACTATTTTCTGCTAATATCGCAAAGCTATTTCTGCGATATTTTTGCCTGTTTCTTCTCATTCGCAGATTCCAGCATTCCACCGATGATCTGTAACAGAATCGCAAGTCCGATCAGACTTCCCGCTGCGATCTTACCATGAAATGTCACGAAAAATGCAAGTACCCGTCCCAGCACAGGAACAGAATACACTACCTTTCCCATGTAATAATCATAGCCCACCGGATACAGATCCTCCTTTTCATTTGCATCACCCTTGGTGTGGATCTGACCGGTTACTATATCATTTTTGATAACCCTGTGTGTGATGATTGCTCCCGTATCCATAGAACTGTGGAATGCGATCACATCATCTGTCTCGGCATCCTCCGGTGCTCCCGGCTGTACATAGACCAGACTTCCCACCGGTATCGCCGGCTCCATACTTCCACTGATGACTGTATAGATCTCATATCCGAAGACCCGCGGAAGGGTTAATGGCAGACATACAAGAATCACTGCCACCAGACAGACCGTTCCGAATATCTTACAGACCCGGGCACATCCTGCCAGTGCCCCTCTTTTTTCTTTCTTCTTTTTTCCCATATCCTGTACCAGAACCGATGCCTGCCCGAAAAACACCTTATGACAGGCTCTGATCATCCTTTGCATTATTCAGACTTCTGACAGACTTCACGCTGTACCGGATCTCGTACACGGTATCTTTCTTCCGGAACTGTGCATCAATGCGTTTCTGGATCTCCTGACAATCCTCCGGTTTTGTATTGATCAGAAGCACCAGATACTGTCCCTTTCCGTAACGGGTAACTACGTCTCCCGCACGAATACTTCTGCAGATACTTTCCCATACATACCGTGACAGTACCTCTGCACATTCATCGGATCTGATAGGATGTTTCTCCATATCCGTTAATGTACATAACATCAGCTGCACCTGTTGACCGCTTCGCTCTATCATACGTGCAACCATATGATAAATCTCCCGGAACACCATCCAGTTACACTGATATGGCTCCTGTACCTTTTCCAGCTGTTCTGTCATATTCTCCTGTATATTATCCAGTATATCATACGGATGGTCAAGCTGTTCTTCGATTTTTCTCCGGAAATCCTTTAATTTGCACAGTTCTTCTTCCATATAGACCTGACGATACTTTTCCATGGTTTCCACATACAGACTCTCTATCTGTTCCGTTCTTCCCATACCGGTCAGTGCCTCGATCACCAGCAGTTCCCCTTCTTCATATGGCGCTGCTTTCGATACATGCCGGCCCAGCTTCTCCAGCTGAATATATGCCTTCTTTTTCCGCAGAAGCTCTGCCATATATTCTATCAGCTTCAGGAACATAGTATGGTAACGCTCCCGTTCCTCTTTTACCCAGCCTTCCTGCTCAGAGTCCTTAAGAAAGGCACCTTTATACAGCGAGGCAGCTTTCCAGCACAGCTCAATCCGTTCCTCCCAGTCTCCTGCCCTGCATGCTCTGCTGCAGTACTCTTCAAACACATGCGCATCCTCTTCAAACGGAATCTCTTTGTCCCAGTAAAATCTTCCTCTTCTGGAAATAATATATTTTCCTTTCGGAAGCCCTGTCTGCTCCAGCTTCTTTCTGATATTATAAATCAGGCTGTGGATCGCATGGTTCGCATCGTCCAATGTCCGTTCACCAAACAAAACCTTCTCCAGATGTTCCCGGCCGATCCCCTCTTCTCCGCTATGGAAAATCAACTGCAATACCAGTGCAAACTGCGTCTCTTTTTTCTTCTTTGCGATCAAAGATCTCCCCTGATATTTCAGGGAAAAATCACCGAACATTTTTACATACAAAACCTGTTGGTTCTTCAATTTTTTGTTCTTCATATACGTTCCACATGTTTGCATACTTCTGTTTACAGCCTCCTGAAACAACCACTTCCCTGAGTTGTATTACACTTTCACGGAAAATATGATTTTCGTTCCTTCCGTGAGACACATATGTATATTATAATACATTACGTGAAGGAAAGCAAATCTTCTTTATATGTTATTTTATGCAAAATAGAATACCCTTCGCGACTTTGATTTGTGTGGACAACAAAAAAACTGCTGTATGGAGTTTTGTTTTTACTCCATACAGCAGTCTCACTGTTCTTTCCACTGTCTGATTATCTGTGTACACGTTTTCTGACGATCACAATACCTGCTGCCAGTGCTGCAAGTGCTGCTACGCCGATACCAACGCCGGCTACCAGAGGAAGGCTCTTCTTTACTTCCTTGTTGCCATCCAGGTCTTTGTCACTCTTCGGTACGTCCTCATCGTCCAGATCTTTCAGATCCTGGTCTGCTTTAGGTGTATCTTCATCACCGATGGTGGTGGTGTCTTCGTTACCCTGTGCATCCTGGGTAGTTCCGCCGTTTTCTGTGCCTTCTGTTCCCTGATTATCTGTTACGTTTCCAGGTCCGCCGTTGCCGGTTCCACCTGTGGCATCTGTGCCCTGTGCATCACCGTTTCCGGTGGTTGTGCCTGCTGCGTTACCGCCATTGGCATTGGTTCCTGTGCCACCGGTTGTGCCTGTAGTTCCACCGGTTCCTGTACTACCGGTTGTTCCGGTAGTTCCACCGGTTGTAGTCGTTGTACCTCCCGGTACGGTAACTGTCTGCTCGGTGGTGTTGGTGATGGTCTGTCCCGGTGTTGTCACGGTTACGGTCTCATATGGCAGATAATTAAAGGTAAATACGTTCTCTGCTGCATTGGCAGATAAGGTTTTAGTCAGGTTTCTGTATTCCGGTGTATATCCATCGATATAGGTATATGCAACCACCGGTTTGTCACCTACATTACCATAGAAGGTCTGGCTGTCTGCCAGCTTGTTGCCGTTGGCATCCTGATAATTGATGGTGTAGGCTACCTGATTACCTTTGATTCCGTATGCTACTACGTATTCCTGGTCTCCGGTCACTTCAAAAGAAGAATTCTCTACTGCAGCATTATTATCACGTCCACTGATACGGATACCCTGCACATAATACTTGCTGTCCTTATCCAACGCTACTGCACCGGATCTTGCCTCAAAACTTACGGTATCTCCGGGATTCAGATCTTTGATCACGATAGCATCTGCAGTATTGGAAACACTGTAGTCTGCTCCCTTTACTACCAGACCTGCAGTTCCTGAAAAGGATCCCTGCTTACCGCTGAATATCGTTACCTGATACTTATAATCTTCTGCCTTAACACTCATAGGAACCGATCCAAGCAGAAAACAAAAGGCCAGAAGAACTGTGGCTATCTTATACATTTTTTTCATCTCTGACCCTCTCCTTTCTCCTCTTTTCGCTTCTTGATCAGTACCACTGCCAGAATCAGAAGAATCACACCGCTTGCCAGCGCTACCGCACTGATGGCAAGGATCTGAGTGGTATCACCCGTTTTCGGGGATCTTACAACATTCTTTGTCGGTGTCTGCACTGTCCTGGTCACTGTCTTATTGACAACTTTATCTTCGCCCTTCTTCGTCACGGTTGTTACCGTCACCGGATCGGCTGCGAAGCTCATCTGGAGGCTTGCCAGTGTATCCTGATAATCATTACCCTGTGTCTCACCGTCCAGTTTTACTGTCAGATGCACAGAAGCTACATCACCTTTGGAGAGGCGATCCAGATACAGATACTTCTCCAGTGCATCGGTAGCCTGGTGAAGACCTTCACCCTTCTGGGCATCCTCACCGCCTACGGTTTCGCTGTCATATAATACGGTTTCCTTCTTATCCGGTCCCACATAAGTCAGCTTGTAACCATATGCGCCGCCTTCTGCGATGCTCTGGCTGTCTTCCAGAGATTTTAATACTTCGTTGGTCATATACCAGTCTGCATCTTTCTCACTGGTATTCTTCAGTCCTACCTGAAGTTCCATGGTATCTCCCGGCTGTAACTGGAAAATATCTTTCTTCATGTCTGCGGAAGTAAAATTACTGCTCATCTTGGAGCCGTTGAATTCTACCTTCCAGTCAGAACCACCCTGCAGGGTCTCTGCAAATGCTGTTGTATGTATGCCTACGGCCATGATCGCTGCCATGGCAAGGCACAAAATTCTTTTTTTCATATTCTGCACCCTCCTATCGTAAGCTGATATTGCCATTGCCGTCTACGTCTACATCCACACCCCAGGCACTCTTGATGGCATCCTGTGCGTTGTGCGTCTGTACTGCATCTGCTTCGGCTTCAAGCTGGAAATTATAACCATCATAGGCATAGGTTGTGGTGATGGTTTTATAACCGTCTTTTTCTGTGACATCCTGTTTTACCTTGGTAGCGATGCTGCCATCGATGGTCAGCGTATCACTGAGTGCCGGTGTGCTTTTACCTGCCGGAAGAATACCGGTGTAATAAAGAATGGTTCTCTCTTTTGTAGATGCATTCTTATCGATCACCCAGCCACTTCCCTCTTTCAGATTCAGATCGATCAGGTCCGGGGAAAGAGTGGTATCTTTCACACCCTCTTTATTCGTCCAGCTCTTCTTCAGGATCACACGGACATAACTGTCGATGGAACCACTGTTTGTCACCTTGATCGCTTCCTCGTACTGTTTTCCCGGTACGATCTTTTCTTCTTTCAGACCTGTCAGCAGATCACCTGTTGCCTCATCCCATTTTCCGTTGGATGCGTAATCTCTCTTGCTGATCACCTTGTCATTTTCCACCAGGCTGACACCGATATTGGAAACCTCTACCTGTGCGCCATAGTTCTCACTGTAATAGGTCAATGCCGCTCTGGCACTTCCCACCGTACTTCCTGCCAGCAATACCACAGAAGCGGAAAGAAGAGCCACGGTCAGTCCCCCAAGGGGCATTCTCTTTTTCTTACTCATCTCTCACCCTCCTATTCTCCGGCTGTCTCGCTGGTATCAGCGATCTGTGTCCAGTCTGCGTACGGTTCGTTCTTTTCATTATATAAAACCTTTGTGGATTCCTGAACGACGACTACATTAAAACTGTCTTTTGTATCCTTGCTGTCGATCTTAATATCCAGAACCGAACTGCTCTCTCCCGGAGCGACCGGCTCACTGTAATAATAATAGCCTTCCTCTCCCGGTGTCCACTTTCCATCGGAATCACTGTACTGCAGGCCATCCTGATATTTTTCTCCTGCCAGCGCTTTCACACGGACAAAACAAGCAAAATCACCGGTATTCTTCACAGTCACATGTTTGGTCCAGTTACTGAATTCCTCTGTAGGCTTTGTCTCCGTAAATCCCATATTCAGGGTTACATTACCGGAAGCCTCCGCATACGTGGTAAAATACGCCATCGCTGTTCCTGCGCTGATCCCCGCTGTCAGTGTCAGGGCTGCGGCTGCAAGGCAAAGACTTTTTTTACTTAATTTTCTCATATCCTGCACCCCTTTCCCTAATTGGCAATGGCGGGTTCATCTGTCTGCTGTTCCCAGCTCCACTCGCCGTCCTTATTCTCAAAATGGTTCACGATACCGGTTCCCGGAACCAGGCGACCATCATATGTATTGGTAAAGCTTACGCTTACCGGACTGTTGTCTTCTCCCTCGGCAACGATCGTTGCTGTCTGGGTGTCACCGGATGTATTTTTGTAGCTTCCGCCTGCGTATACTTCTTTTACAGTAACCTGTGTTCCTGCCGGAAGATGTTTCACCAGAACTGATTTTTCACCTGCCTGGTTGAACTTAATAGAAACTACATCGCTGTAGACCTGCTCACCGTTTCTGGTTCCTTCTACCTGGAAGACGAAGAGTGCATCCTTAAGAGAAGCATTGTACTCTGTCAGATCCTTGACGATCTCCAGATCTCCGTAACGCTGTGTCTGCTGTGGCTTCATACCGGTTGTCACATCATATACCCAGGTATCGTCCGGGTTCTCTTTGGAATAATAGTTATTCGGAAGAGATACCAGGTACGGGGTAAAATCATAGGTGTACTCACTGGTCTGCACGGTTTCGGCCTGTACCAGATACATACCGGTCTCCAGATTGTTGATCACACCGGTAGATTCCGCTGCACCTGCCGGTTTGGTAACTTTTACATCTGCGGTTGGTGCAATTTTCTTATCCTCTACGATCTTCATGGCATCCTCTGCCATCTGTGCCCATTCCTCTGCGATGGTAGTACTGCTCACATTTTCCAGTCCCAGACCAGCAAAATCCGTATACTTTGCAGTATCATACACTGCTTCTTCTGTAATGTCCGCTACCTTGTACACATCCACCGGAATCTCCAGGTCACGAAGCTCATCGAACTCCGTGTCGTCCAATGTAAATGTAAGAGAACATTTTCTATCTGTCTCTACTCCAAGAGCACCATATACACTGGATAAACCGGCTGCTGATAAAACAGTTATTGCTGCAAGGGTCAGCCCCCCTGCGGTTTTTATTCTCTTTTTCATAGTCACCTCTATCCCTCCTTCGACATATCATCCGTCTTACCGGAGCGTTTCTTATTCTTCCGGTCAAACAGGAACTTCATGATCAGTATCACAAGCAATGTCACTGCTAATCCTAAGATTAAGTATAACATATAATAATTCTGGATGGCACGTAACATGCTGTCCACCGGTGTATTTTCCACTTTCTCTTCGCTTTCATAAGGAACTCTGGTTCCCCGAACCAGCAATCGGTGGGAGTTTACACCATATGGGGTACAGGTAAATAATGTCACCTGGTCTTTCCTCTCCTGGATCTGCAGTGCCTCCTCCAGTGTCTCATGATCATCTTTATCTACCATATCCAGAATCTGGTCTACCTGATACGCCATCGTCTCATCCAGTACATGGATATAAAACATATCCCCCTGCTTCAACTGGTCGATATCCGTAAATAATCTGGCTGCCGGAAGACCTCTGTGAGCGGCAAGTACACTGTGGGTACTCTCTCCGCCGATGGGAAGGGATGTGCCGTTCATATGACCGATCCCCGTCTGTAAAACATCCTCCGCGGTTCCGTGGTAGATGGCAAGCTTGATATTGATCTTCGGGATGGAGAGATACCCCATCACGCCATCACCTGCCACATTCAGAACCTTCCAGTAGTCTGTGTCCTTCATGTCCACATCATCACTGCTGAACGCATCACCATATATATTATTCTGTACCAGAGTACTGTCGAACTCTCTCGCCGCTTCCCACACTTTCGTGTAATCCTCCGGCTGCATATCGCTGACCGCCTGTTCATAATTACTGATCAGCCTGCTCTGCCGGTACGTATTCCACTGATTGGATACCGTGGGGTAGGCAAGGATCCCAAATCCTACCAGAAACAGCAGACCAAAGAGAATTCCCGATAATTTTCTTCTCATCTCTCTTCCTCTTTCCGGTCAGAGGCATCTTTTGGTGCCCCACCTGCTGCTGCCTGTTTTTCTTTCATTTTTCTCTTATACCGTTTGTCGTACTGCCATAAGAATATGATCAGCACTGCGGTTACTGCAAGCCCTACCACTACCCATAACAGATAGTTGGTATAGAGACTCATCGGAGATTCTTTCTCTTCCTTCTCGATCGTCTCTTCCTCATACGGTACGCGATGCCCTCTTACCAGAAGACGTTTCGTGTTGACCGCGTATGGAGTACAGGTCAGAAGAGTTACCAGATCCTGTCCCGGCTCCACTGCCAGATCACTGGTATTCTCCGGTTCCACGATATGGATCTGATCCACTTCGTAGCAGAGTGTCTGATCCAGTACACGGATCAGAAAATGATCTCCGTCTTCCAGCTGATCCAGGTCTGTGAAAAGACTGGCACTTGGAAGGCCACGGTGTGCAGAGATTACCGAATGGGTATTCTCGCCACCTACCGGAAGGGAACTTCCTTCCAGATGACCGGCTCCTTTGCTGAGCACTTCTTCCGAAGTGGTGTGGAAGATCGGGATCTTGATATTGATCTTCGGCACTTCCACATATCCCATCATCTCATCTGTCAGGATGTTCAGACAGGACATATATTCCTCACCGGGCTTATCGGATGCTGCTGCGATTGCGAAAGAATCGGGAAGGATGCTTGGAAGAAGAGACTGGTTATACGCATTGGCCCGCTCCCATTCCTTTTCATAATTAATGGTTCCTTTCCTTGATTCGTCTTTTACTACAGATTCATATTCCGAGATCAGTCGGCTCTGTCTGTAGTTATTCCACTGATTTGCCACCAGCGGATACAGCAACAAGGACAAACCGGCTAAAAACAAAATTCCTGCTAATACAATTGATATTTTTTTCTTCATCCGGGCTCTCCTTACTGTTGTATCTTGTTTCAACTCTAATGCTATATCTGTATGCTGTCATGTATTGCTTTTTTATCAAAAACGGGGCGGGCGAGCCGCCCCGTTTTCATGGGTTCTTCCGTTCCTCCTGAGAGTGTACGGGGTTCCTTATTGTTAATTATTTCTGAGTTTTTCTTCTTGTTGCGAAGAACAGACCAGCTGCTACGATCATGATAGCGCAACCGCCGATTGTGAAGATTGTTGTACCGATACCACCGGTGGATGGCAGAGTGTTAAGTTTGGTATCGGTCATGCTAGCTGCACCTGCACGAGTTGCGGCCACTGCACCGTCACCCTTTGTATCCCATTTTACATTAGCATTTGTTGCATTAATAGAATATCCTTTAGGTGCTTTTGTTTCTTTGAATTCATAAGTCATTTCTTTTGTACTATCATCAAGACCTTTTACAACAATATTTCCGTTAGCATCAGTTATCATGGTAGTTGCATTTTTTTGCTCTTCTACCCAAGCAGTTACAGTATACTCTGCTTTGTTCTCTGCTTTATTTGCAACTGCATATTTTGTTGTTTCGGCTTCTTTTCTTACAAGTACAAATTCAGCATTTTCAAGTTTAGCACTGTTTTCTCCAGTTTTTGTTAATGTAACAGTACCTGTGTATAATGTATCTGTTGCTGGTTCAGATTTATTATTTCCGTCATACCATTGAACAGTATTGTTTACTACTGTACCTGTAACTTTGGCACTGTATTTAATTACAACACTCTGGTTAGCATGATCATTATTTGCAAGATAACTTGTTAAATCCAGTGTAAATGAATTATTATTTACATCAACCAGTTCTTCTGTTTCTGCCCCAGTTCCAACTGTTACTTTTAAGACAAGTTTGCCCGCGTCATTTGTTACATATTCTGCACCGGTAATTGTATCAGTTATTTCAAATTTTGTGATAGGATTCGCATCATTTCTATAAGGAATTTTAGTTCTTACTGTATATTCAACAACTTTTCCTACTTCAACAACTTTATCTGATTCATTGTTCTCTTTTGTAATATCGATAGATGAACTCTTTGCTGTAATTCCTGTGCTAACTAAATTTTCTGGAACACCTGTTGTTGAATCATAGGTACCAAAAGAAATATATCCAGCCATTGAGCTATAAGTATATTTAACTTTATCTCCAGTTTTATAATCAGATGCTGCATTTACTACATAAATACCAGCTTTACTTACAGACCAAGAAATTTCGCCAGTTGCACCAGCTTTTTTTGGCTGACCATTTTCATCAGTAACTGGTGTACTAGTTGTAATCTTTCCGATAGCAGTAGCAAATTCCTGAGCTGTGTAAGCTACAACACCATCTGGTTCATTTGTCATTTTTGTTGAACCGCTATTCATTTTTAACAGTTTCCAAATAATAGCCTGCTCGTCCAGTGTAGTAGAAAAAGCATTTACATCAGCAGCATCAGTAAATTTCCAACCTGTCACAGTTGTAACATCTGGTTCGATAATCTGTTTATAGGTTACCGTTGCATCTTTATCCAATCCAGTTACTGTAATTGTTGCACTTTTTTCTGCTGCGAATGTCGGTACGCTCATCGCCAGTACCATTACCATCGCCATAATCACTGATAAAATTCTTTTCACTTTACTCATATGATTTTCTCCTTTTCTTTTTTATTTCCTCTCTTTTATTTTCAGTGCCTTTTCTCCTTTTATTTGCACTGGAAATCATTGTTGTGGCTTAGAGGCCACTGAAATATTAAGTTTCCTTATTTTTTCAGCACCTCCTTGCCTTTCATCTTGTATATGATCAGAATGCCTGCGAACATCAGCAGGATTCCACTCATCATGATGTTGAAGATTCCGGAGTGTCCGGTGGATGGAAGATCGTAGATAATCTCATTTTTAACAGTTAGAGTATATTTTCCATTTGTGTCCGAAAGATTCCACATTTTAGGTATACTTGAAAGTGGGTTTCCATTCTTATCTGTTAAAGTAATTACACCCTTTTCCTGTTTGAAATAAATCTTGTCTGCTAACAACATACAAGCTTCCGGTGCTTTTACTTCTTCCAGATAGTACTGTCCGGACGGAAGATTTTTGAGTTCAGCTTCCGATGTATCGGTATTTATTACCTGAATGGTTTCTTTGGTCTGAGGCTTTCCAGAATCATCTGTATAAGCAAATTTCTGAAGTTCATATTCTCCTTTATCATTCTTCTTATACAGCTTGAATTCTGCACCATCAAATTTTGTTCCGGCTTCTGAAGTCTTAATCAAATCTAAATCTGCAGTTTGCTCTGAATAAGTATTCGTGATCTGAATCTCAGCGTTCTGTGTTTCTTTAAATGTGTACGTTCCAGCTGCAAACATTGTCCACTGCTTTGATGCGTCAAACTTAAGTATATTTTCTCCGTCATACTTGATCTCACCATTTTTGAATACCAACGTGTCTTTTATTCCATTTCCACTATAGAAATAGCATTTTTGTAATTCTGCTTCTGGACTAAATCCGATTCCTTTGATTCCAGCGATTTTATTATTTATCAATTTCACTATCTCTTTACGTTCACTGATGCTTACCGGTGTGCTTGTCCACACAAAATATCCTTCGTTCGCAGTGAGCTTTGCAACAATTAAATTAACTTTGCCTATAGTAAACTCTTTTGGTGAACACGGAGTAGTCTTTCCAGATTGTTTATATTCGCTTATTGTTGCTTGCTTTGTAACTACTGAAAAATCAGTCCAATCTGTAACTTGTTGTCCATTGACAGTGACGGTTACATCGTATCCTTCTTTACTGTAATTACTTTCACTGACTTTGTATGTGCCATCCAAACAATCTTCCAGTTTCCAGGTGTATGTCCATACTTTTTCATCATCACTGCCCCGAAGAATACGGTCTAATTCACTTGCATCCATTGTAAGCGGTTTAGTCGTATTTGTTTTAGTATGAGTCAATGTAATTGTATACGGACTACTTGCCTCTGCCAACTCTCGAATCTGATCTTTTGTAAGCCCTTTAAATGTTTTTGTCACTTCAATAAACGGCTTATCTTCCTGATCTTTCTTCTTATTCCGAATCGTAGTGGTCTTTCCATCACTTGACTCAGTAACCTGACCGTAAAATGCCTTTGTCGCATCTGTCTGGACTTCTTCTACTGTGTAATGGATCTCTGTTTCTTTGATACCATCCGCAGTTTCGTAGAAGTATTTAGTTGGAAGATTTTCCCACGTATGTGTCCAATTGTTTGTTTCTGACAAATTAACTTGCATGGACGTCGGAAGATTTTTTACATCTGCACTTGTAAGATACTTCGGATTATCAGCGTTTATTTTAGGATCCGCCGCTTCTGTTACATAGGCCTTCAACTCGACATCAACTGCTACTTTATCTGAGTCATTTTCCCACTTCTTATCCACTGTGTGAGAAACTGTACTGTCATTTACCTGTATAACAGGTTTCGCATAAGGTTTCGTATATGTTTTGTTATTGTACTTGTATGTTACATTAGCTGATACGTTTGAATAGAATCCATTTTGTTCTGAAGATGTTCCATCATTCCTAGTATCATTTCCAGGTTTTTTGCCTGTACCAAGATATTCGTCTGTATTTTTATCACCAGTGCCTGTATAGCTTCCATTCTGATACTCCAGATAGGCTTTTGTTGTTGGCCGGATTTTTGCTGTTACATAATATGTGTAACCTGATTCCAGTTTATAGTCAGATTCAAATTGCATAATAATCTGAGTCTTACCATCTGAGTCTTTTTTTGTCTGGGTAGTTATAATGTCTGATACGTCTACTTTATTTCCTGAAGCATTTTTCAGCTTATTGATAACCTTTCCAGTTTCATCTTTGACAACCACCTGTAACTCTTGATCAGCCAACTCAACTTCATCGGTCAACGTATCGGTTACAGTTACCTCTGTACAAAGAAGATCTGTAGCATCTCTGATGATTGAATCAAAAGCATTTTTCAAATTACTTGAATCTGTGCCGTTGTAACTACCGGTTACTGTTCCAATCGGAGCACTTTCCTTCAGATCTGATAAATGATCGTAACTATCTTTAGGACCAACTCCGACTGTGTAGAAGTAGTTCATACTCATTGTTCCAAGTTGAGTTTGGGCCTTAGCCATTGCATCAGGATCATATCCTTTTCCGCTACCATAAACGTCCTCTTTACCATCATATGTATCGTAGTACAAAGTCGGATCTCCATCTGATAGAAATACAACTATTTTTGTTGCTTCGGTTCTTCCTTTTTTAAGTAATTCGTCCGCTTTTCTCAATCCAGCTTGATAATTTGTTCCACCTGCCTCCCAGTTATTACTCTTATAATTTCCAACACTGGTGGGATATGTAATCGAGTCCTTTGTCCAATTTGTTTTGATACCCGCTTGTGTATCAAACGCCACAACTGCAAATTGAGCATCTACATTTTTCTTGTTTTTCAATTTGGCAACAGCATCTTCTACAGCTTTTTTCTGATTGTAGAAACGACTATTCGAATTTGTTTGGTAATCTTTCAAATACTTCTTGCTAGAACTTCCAGTATATGTCATTTCCCATTTCATACTGTTCGACGTATCCATCACGAACAGTACATCCAGCTTATTCGCATAGGACTCGCTTCCAACTGCACCTGACACATTTAATGTAAGATTGTATGTACCATCTTCATTCTTAGCAATATACTTTTCATGAGACAGTTCTTTCTTTGTTTCAACAATGCCCGGTGTCGGAGGCTGTACTGGTGTGCTTGCTGAGTTGATAATCTGGTATTCACCACCGGTAAGCTTTCCAAGTTCTGTTCTACCATCTGCCAGGTATATCTTTGCACTTAAATTCTTATTACTATCAGCAGTTACTTTTACTTTCCATGAGGTTGTTGGTGTAACATAACCTTTTGGTGCCTGTGTTTCTGTTAATGTATAGTTTCCTTCTACAAGCTGCTGGAACTGAACCAATCCTTCACTGTCGGAAACTGCAGGCATTGTAGCCTGTGTGCTGTCATTCATTAAACTAAACTGTGCACCAGGAAGACCTTTTCCTTCTGCATCTGTTTTATAGAATGAAATGTTTGTCATCTGTGTCTGATCGACCTGCTGTATCTTCGCTGATGGAAGAGTAAACTTCATTTGACAATTAGATTCGTATGCACCACGTTCCATATAAAGAATTGTCAATGTATGATTCTGCTGTTTTTGTGCTTCTGTCAGATTTGCTGCCTGACCAATATAGTCCCACAAATCAACGGTTCCTTTTGCTGCACTATGAATACCGCCAAGATCAATGACTATTTTCTTACCATCAAGAACTACCCATAAATCATCGTCACCTGTGAATTCGTAATTAAGTGGTCCTACATAATCACCAATCTTGAATGTGACATCATATCGCATTCCGAAATAATAATTATTACTTATTTCACTCTCTTCATAAGGAAGTTTCACATCGTTTAACGGATAGAAATTATTTCCTGCGCCTGTAAACCGACCGTTATCCTGATTTTTTACGCCATTAAGTGTATAAGTATCACCTTTTCGTTTAAATTCCAAAGTGTAATTTTTATATACTTTTCTCAGATATCTATCTTCAGTCTTATCATTCCCGGATGCTTTGTAATCAATGGCATAATCACTATCTACAAAAAATCCCGGTTCTTTGTAATTGAATATTACATTACCGTTATCATCAATTTCTTTTAGCAATCCTGGGATTGTACTATCTCCTCCAGTATAACCGTTTGCATCTTTTGTTGGACCAACGTTACCATCTGGCGATCTAGTTGGCAAATAAATCTTATACTTTTGATACTCCGAATAATTTTGACCATTGTTTTGATCATTCGTGCCTGCAATAAGTTTTTCGTTTTCACTACCTTCACTACCTTTTGATGATTTGTCATTTATCAACTGATTAAATGAATAATATTTAGTACCGAGAGAGATGGGACCGAGATAGATTTTTTTTGTTCCTGCTTTAACTGTATAGTCATAAAATATAGTACTTCCAGTAATCGGCTCATCTTTAGGAGTATAATAAACCTTAATTGTGCAATCGCTTACGAATTTGATTTCATTAAGATCTGATATTGATATGCCTTCGAAGCTTCCATTTGCAGTACTCTTCTCTGCCCGATTGATAGTCCAGTTATCAGCTATGTCATAATTGCTTATGCTTTCCCCAGGTGATAATTCCTTTTTGCTTGCATATATCATAGGCCTTGAACCCTGGCTATCATCATAGTATTCAATGGTAACGTTAACCTTTTGTTCACCTTTCTGAGCAATAACGTATGTAGAAAAATGCGGAGCATCAAATACAACTTTTCCTTCTCCATCAACAGCACCCTTCATGTCTTCCGCTACGTTGTTATCATCCACATGCAGTACTGCCGCATCCTCACTGGATGTGATCTCCGGGGTGTCTACGCTGACCTGGACCGGAGTGTTTGGCTGTACTTCGGAACCGTCTACCAGGAATTTGATATCGTAGGAGAAGATATTCTTGATGGAAAACTGTTCTTCGATCGCTTTTTCTTCTACTGCTTTTTCGATTTCCTTTACTTCGTCTTCTGAAGTAATCTCTGTTACGGAAAGCTGTGCGTCTGCGGGAAGTGCTCCTGCTTCTGCGGTTACGTTAACGGTTGTATCTCCAACAACCTGACTCCATGTGAGCTGCTGGTTTTCAGCTTCCGCCTGTGTTGCATCTTCCTCAGGAGTTTCCGCTGTAGCATTTTCTGCTGCGGGAGCTGTCTCCTCGGTCGGTACAGCTGCAGGTTCCTGGGCTGCCGGTGTCTCTGCTGCAGGTGCTTCTGTTGTCGGCTGTTCTGCTGCAGGTGCTTCCGCTGTCGGCTGTTCTGCCGGAGCTGCGGCGGTTGTTTCCGGTTCTGCGGCCGGTTCTGCGGCTGCGGGTTGTTCGTCGGCTACTGCCTGGCCTTCATCTGCTGCGTAGGCAGCCACGTCCATGTCATCGGCAACGGCTTCGTCCTGAGTCTGTACTTCCGCTTCCTGTGGGTATTCGGCCTGTCCGGTCTCGGATGCGAATATGAAGCTGCTGTTGCTTATGGCAACGACCATGCAAAGCACCAATGCCAGAAGTCTTTTTTTATTTCTACTTTTCATGGTTTTCTCCCTCCTCTTCATCCAAAGCACTCTCTATCAGTTTTAATAATTCTAAAGCGCTGCGGAACTGCTGCTTTTCTTTTTTTTCCACCCAGGTCACCGAACCCTGCCAGGTGGCATTCTGCCTGTTGTAAATATTTAAGATAAAGGTCTCCGTCTTTTTAGTAGAATCGCTCACAGCTGTTCCACCTCCTTCTGTACTCTGTTTTTATATATGTATTATAATAAACGCACCATTACTAAAAGCATTACAGCCATTATATATTTTGTGTTTTTTTTATTTTTGTTGGATTCTGTAACGTTTTGTGATATCGGTGCGGATCCTGTTCCCTGTTGGCGTAATTATGTCCGTCTGCTGGTGATATATGTGGAATCTACTGTATTTCCTTGGATTGGTACGTTTCTCTGGCGGGTTTTTGCCTCATTACTTATATTGTATGTGGAATTTTATGGTTTATGACAGGGTTTTTGAGATCGATCCGGTGGATCCTATTATATATAGAAGAAACTCGTTTTTTTATTATTCTTTCATTTTGTTCCAATCTGTGATTGAATTACCCGGATGTGAAATGTAATACTTTTTGATGTTTTCCGCCTGTAAAGTAAAAAGCAGGAATCCTTATCTTTCCTAAGAGTTCCTGCTTTTTTCTGTACTTTTATTTTCTTCCCAGTATGGCATCCATCTCGATGATCAGTTCCAGGACACTGCAGAATTTCATCTCCTGATGTCCTTCTTTCCATGCAAGGATGCCCTGCCAGGTGGCGTTCTGGCGGTATTTGACGAAGATGTGGAACGTGGCACAGATGCCGTTTTGTTCCATCAGCTGCTGATATTCCACACTTTTTTCATGTAGTTCTTCCATCGCACACTTTTCCGAAGTGAACTCCCGAAGGACCACGGAGGATTCCGGAAAACGAATGCTGTCGTAAAAGTCTGCCATGTAACGGATCAGCTGCACGACATTTTCAAAGGACTGTGGCTCCTGGGAATAACCGTGATATAGTCGGCCGGATATCTCGCTGGCCTGACTTTCGTCCACACACACCGTGATCAGGTTCGGTGCTGCCAGTACTCCTCCATTCCAAAATTGACTCATGTTTCACACTCCTGTTCCTGTTGCCTATTTCCAGCGAAATTCATTTCTCTGAAAGCTTAATCTTGCATTTGGATTCTCCACGTCTGCGATGGATGATACGTAATATTCCAGATATTTGTTCCAGGATCCATGTTTTTGTGTGAACCGTGCGGCGATGCGCCGGAAGATAATGTCACAGTTTTCCTGGTTGGTTCCGACCAGAAGGATCAGGAACTGAGACGGGCTGTATTTGGAAAAGGAATCTCCGCGGCGCAGACTGTTTTTTACTGCCCGGTGCAGTTCCATGGACATCACATCCAGCTTTTCCCGGTTTTCCATCGGATGGCCGTTGCCGTCTGTCAGGGAGCATACCATAAGGAATGCGGACTGTCCGTTTCGCTCGATCAGCCGACGCACCAGCCGGTAGTTATCCCGGAAGCTTGGCAGGCTGCAGTAGAAGGCACCGTCTTCGTACTCCGGTTCTTTCAGGTCTTCCTTGATCTCTCCTGCCGCATGGTATTTTCTTCCCATCCGTTCGCTCATCTCCTGGAACTGGTTCATCATGCGCTCGGATGGTGTGATTCCCAGTTCTTCAAAGAACATTTTTGAAGTCGCATCGTACAGCTGATATGCTTCTTTGTAGCGGTTCATACCCATCAGGGCATCAATTTTTAAGGACTGCCATTCGTCGAACGGATAGATCTCGATGGCATTGTCTGTCAGTTCCAGAATGGTGTCGTATTCGTGCTGTTCTTTTCTGTAGGCACACAGCCGGCGGAGTATCTTGGAATATTTGTCTTTGTAACGGACGCTGTTCATGATGACCCAGTCTTCTCCGGACTGCATCGGAAGAAGTTCTCCTTTGTACAGCCTGCAGGCCTTCTCCCACAGATTCATCTTCCTGGTTTCGTCTACTTCTTCTTCTCCTTCTCTGACAAGTTCCATAAAGCGTGCCACATCCAGATCCACTTTCATCGGGCTGCGCCAGTAAAAGACACCTTTTTCTTTTACGATATACTCATATTCCGGCAGTCCCGCCTCGATCAGCATCTTGCGCAGACGGAATACCGTCACACGCAGGTTATTGCCCACATTTGCCAGCTCTTCTCTTCCAAAGAGATCGTCAAGCAGCTGTGCTCTGGGGATTCCTGTGCTCCCGCGGTCCTCCACCAGACTGGAATGTAACAGAATCTGCAGTAGTTTTACTGCTTTGGTTGCCGAGTTTCTCTTGAAGGTTATCGGCTGTTCTCCATAGGTTATGGAGAACCTTCCCAACATATTCACTTTGAGTTCCGGTAACTGATTATCCATATGGTTCCCTCCCCTCATCTACTCCTCGTTTTTATCATAGAAAAGTAAATCGCCTCCGGTATGGTATCTCCCGGAAGCGACTTCTCGCTGATTTTATTTTAGTCAGTAATCTCTTCTTTGTCAACGCAAAGCATTACACTTTTTTTACTTTCCACGATTTTCTGATCACCTTCGCCAGTTCTTCCTCACGGATCGGTTTTGCGATATAGTCATCCATTCCTGCTTTGCGGCAGGTTTCCCGGATGTCTGCTGTCGTCTGTGCAGTCATCGCAATGATCGGAATCGATGCCGCATCCTCCCGTTTCAGATCACGGATACGCTGTGTGGCTTCCATGCCGTCCATCACAGGCATCATCACATCCATCAGGATCGCATCGAAACTGCCGGCAGGGTTTTGGGAAAACAAAGCTACTGCTTCCTGCCCGTTCCATGCTTTTTCTACTTTTGCCCCTGCTTCTTCCAGATAGAACTGTGCGATCTCCATATTGATCTCATTATCCTCTACCAGAAGGATCCTTCGGTCACGGAGGAGATCTGATATATCTTCTCCCTCTGTGGTTGTTTCTGAAACGGCTGTCTCGTTGACGGTGAACGGCAGACGGAAGGTAAATGTGGTTCCCTCTCCACGGACGCTCTCCACCTGAATGGTTCCGCCCATCTTTTCCACCAGTCCTTTGACGATCGACATTCCAAGTCCGGTTCCCTGATAGCGTGTTCTGGCTCCGTATTGTTCCTGGGTGAACGGTTCAAACAGCTGATTCTTTACAAAGTCCCCGCTCATGCCGATACCGGTATCTGCGATTCTGAATTCGTACCAGGCTGTTTTTCCGTCACAGGATAATTCTTCCACGTCGGTATCCACGGATCCCTGCGGTTTGTTGTATTTGACCGCATTGCTGAACAGGTTCAGCATGATCTGGCGCAACTGTAACGGGCTTCCTTTCAGTGCTGTGTGCTGTATATTTTTCCGGTGTACCCGGTGTGTGATCTGGTTCTGTTCCAGAAGTGGATTCATCAGTACCGCCACTTCCCGCATCAGCACTTCAAGGTCAAACGGTTCATTCTCTTCCTGGATCTGATTGGTTTCCAGTTTGTTCATATCCAGTACATCGTTGACAAGCGCCAGCAGATGATCGGCAGATACCTGTATTTTATCCATACATTCTTCCATCTTCTCCGGGTTGTGTGCATTTTTCCGAAGAATCTCCAGCATCCCCATGATGCCGTTGATCGGTGTACGGATATCATGGCTTATGCGGTTCATGAAGTCTGTCTTGGCTTTGCTTTCTGCATCGGCCTCCTGCACCGCTTTTTGCAGCCGTTCTTTTTCCTCTTCTTCTTTTTTATGGAATTCCGAAGTGTTCTTAAACAGGATAATTCCATGTACAGCACTGTGTTCTTTTCCGGTCTCCCGGTCATACATCAGTTCCTGAGACATCAGGATCGTCTTCTGAAGCCAAATCATCCTGCCATCCTGTTTTTCTTCCCGGTACTCTACGGTGATCTGTTTATCCCCTTCCCGGAAGCGTTTCAGCAGTTTTTCCGAGGAATCCATGATCCGGTAGCTTTCCAGCGTATCGTCTGTCACCTTCTGACTCCGTTCTCTGCAGTAGGCATCGTAAGAGCATGGCATCTCCCGGTTGATAATAATGCTTTCACGTTTCACATGGTAGAATGCATTTTCCAGGCAGTCATTGGTCAGATCTACGGTATACACCGCTTCCGCAGTTTCCATTAATGTGTCTACATAATTGCTGTTTTCCAGAATAGACTGTTTCATCTGCTCGTAATAGCGGATCAGTTCCTGTTTTTCATCCATCAGGTGCTGCCTGCTGTCCCGGAAGTTCTCCTGTCCCAGGATAAAATGGTGTAGTCTGCCATCTTCTGTGGCATCCAGGAATCTCAGGATCACTCTTCCCCGGTGAACCACATTCTCTCTTTTGTAGCGATAGGGAATCTCCAGCTGGGGATTGTCCTTTGTCAGCTGCTGTTCCAGGGAGGTAAGCTGTAAGGTCTCCCAGAATTCTTTTCTCACCCGGTCGGTTGCCAGTTCTTCCACGATCTGTTCCACCGCCCCGGAATAATTACCGTCTTCCGCAAGAAAGTATCCGGTGCTTGACCGCAAGATCTTATACTGATCCATCAGGGCATCACAGTACAGACAGTCCGAAAAATGGTATTTTTCTTTTTTGATCCATTCCAGCAGTTCATAGGCTTTCTGCTGTTTTTGTGCCGCTTCTTCGATCTTTGCCCTGTTTTTGTCCACATACATGTTTTTATCCGCCAGCCGGAACAGTTCCCGGAGGGTGGAACCGGCAAAGTCCAGGGAGATTGCGTACCCTGCCGCATAATTGATCGGCATCTCTGGGTGTTTTGCGGAGTAGTTTTTCATCTGTGTGCGGATCTTTTTTAAGGTTTCCCGCATCTTCGAGTGGTCAGTCTTTTGAAAAATCGCGATGAATTCATCTCCTCCGTCCCTGCCGACAAAGTTTTCCGGATCTACCGCGAGGCGAAGCTGTTCGGCAAAGGAACGGATATATTCGTCTCCCTTGTCATGTCCCAGATTGTTGTTGATGATTCGCAGGTTATTCAGATCAAACACACAGATGGCTGTACTCTCTTCTTCTCCGAGAGGTGTGGGATCGCTCAGGATCTCTTCGCATTTGTTTTTGTTCGGCAGCCCTGTGGATTCATCCAGATAGATTTTCTTTCGCAGGATCCTGTTTTGTGCCGCACAGCGGAGTGCCCGAAGCAGTTCCACACCGATCAGAAGTACCAGGCAGACAATATCTGCAACTACAATCTTTTCAAGATGATTCAATGCAGTCGCTCTTTTTTGTGAATATCGTTCCGCAACCCCGGTTACCTCATCACACATCTGGAAAAACTTCTCGCTCATGCCGATTATTGCTGTCTGTTCATAGCCTTTTTGCCGTACTTTCGAGATTTCTTCTTTTAATTCCGTAAAGTAAGCTGCAAGTTCATCCATTTTTCCCTGGAATTCTGTATCCTCCAGCCGTACCAGATCCAGTTCGTCACTTCCGAAACGAAGTCCGTTGATGATCGCTTCCACAGTCGCTATCATCTCGTCATCCGGCTCCTTTGACATTTCCAGTTTGATCACCCGCTGGGTTTCTCCGCGAACCAGTCCGGCGTAGTTTACGACCCTTGCCGTTCCCTGGAGGTCACTGACCAGCGACATGATACCGAAAAACAAAATAATCAGTATTATCGTGAGTACCGTCATCCCTGCCCGAAGGATATAGGCTACTCGTTTTTCTCTTTTCTTCATCCATGTTTACCCCATATATGATTTATGTTTCTGTGCTCTATTCTACCTGATTTTACCGGAAACTGCAATGTTAGCAATATCGAATCTGTTTTCTGTTTTGCATGCATAATCTCTTAATATTTTTTTACTGTCTCTATATAATTATCGCTGCTGTTTGTTCTTGTTTCCTGTATCGTCAATATCGGCGGTGATCTGATCCTCGTTGCCGGACTCCATCTGGATGCTGCCGGAGCAGCCCTTGCCACCGTTTTTGCACAAGCTGTCAGTGTGGAAAGTTCCTTACCATCGGTCTTTCTCCGGCTGAATCGGAAAGGTACAAAGAAAGTGGGCCAACAGATTCACTGATATAACAAAACGATCCGCGGGAACTTTGTCTTTACTGGTCCGGGGGATCAGGTTTTTTATATTTCAGGGAGACTTTGTGATGTACATAAAGTTCCCGAGGATGTCAAGTCATTGCTACAACAAAAATTCGTGCACCGGACGGATTTTTGCACGCATAGCGAAAAAATATGCGGCTTTTTTACCACGAAAATGGCTTAAAACCGCATATTTCTGTATAGAGGAGAGACGTTATATAGTTGTCACAAAATAGGTGGGGAGGATGTTACGTCATTGTCACACTCTGTATCATTCTTTTTAGTCCTTAACGTAACTAAAATCTCTAAATCCATCGCTGTCGCCAATTTCACTAACATCTCTAATGTTGGATTATATCCTCCACTTTCAAATCTTGATACATTTGTTCTCGAAATTCCCGCTCTCTCTGCCACTTCTGCTTGAGTTAATCCTTTTAACTTTCTTAAATATATATATTCTCTAACCAATGATTTTCTGACATTATTTTGCGTATATTCTATATCAATTCCATTCTTATAAAACTGATTATCTTCTTTTTTCTTAGCACACAATTTTAGTTAAACCTTCTACATATTCATAATTATCGTCAACCTCAAAAGATATATAATCATTTGGGTCCAAATAAATCTTGCAATCAGGATAAAAATTGTTAAATATCAGTTTTATAAATGAATTAAAGCACATTGGTTTTTCAATAAATATTCTACATTCCATATGTTCTATATGCATATGTACTGGTGAATGTGTAGAAGACACAACTTCTTTTCTTGGATCATAATCTATTCTTACTGGAGAGCGCATTTCTATATTTTCATACCATTTGTCATCTTCTAAAAAATCTAAAAGCATTTGCTTCGGTGGAACATCATCCAGTGAAACGCCGGAGTATTTATAGGGTGCAGGCCACCAAAGCAAATTATGTCCGACAATACAACCATTTTTTATGGTATAACTCACTCTGATTAATGAACCATCAAATAAAACACAATGGTGCTAGAATATAAATAGTACAAGTCAAAATGAGAATCCCTAATTACAAATTT
>OLNG01000631.1_pt1 | contig 26819 bp, 16 predicted proteins | sample 1643091 | NCBI WGS metagenome assembly OLNG01 (sample SAMEA3136661, study PRJEB25190) | human gut metagenome | biome: human gut; feature: human-associated habitat; material: faeces | place: Austria | collected 2013 | reverse complement strand
CATATCCGCGCCCGAGATGAGCACGGTTCCGTTGGTGGAACCCAGGCCCTGCACGTACCAGTAACCGTCCTTGGCAAAAACGCGTGCATGTCGGCGCGAGACATCGCGGTCGACATCGGTGATGGCACCGGTGCCCGTGGCGAGCGAACCGATTACGGTGCCGCCCTCGCCCTCGTTGAGCGGGTACAGCGGAGGCTTGGCGGCGTTACCCACGATGCGGATAAGTCCCAGGCGCTCGGCATGCTTGACCTCGGGCTCGACGGCGGCGGTAAAGCCTTCGCCTACGCTGAGCTCGGTGGTGGAGAAGTGCCCGCCCATCTTGTCGGCGATGAGCGTCTCGGTCACCTGCACGGCGGCTTGGGGATCGCACAGGCAACCGCACGCCACAAACAGCGTGACCAGCGGTAGTGCACAATCGGCGGCCGTGGTGCCGGGCGCGGCGATGCGATCGCAGGCGTTGCGGTAGATGCGGTCGTCGAGTCCATAGGCGCTCAGCGAATCGCGCATGGCGTCGGCAGCCTCGCCGCTATAGTGCTCTGCCACCATGGCACGAGCCATCTCGCTGCCACCGAGGTTGGAGATCAGGCGAGCGGTGATGTTTTGGGCCGTCTGGGTAATATCGGCAAACAGCTCGGGGCGCGGACGCTCGACGGGGGCGTGAACAACCTCGCGCGATAGGAACGTTCGCTCGTCCACACGGTCGCGTGGTGCTTTGCCACCGGCCATAGGGGTGGAGCGCAGCAGCATCCAAGCGGTATCACGATTGGTGATTCCGCCGAACTTGCGCAGATCGTCGAACATGACGGAGCGCGGTGTCTCTCGATCCATTGGTCCCCTCCTTGCGGTTGCAGCACGCTGGTCGCGCTTGTATGCGGACGGACATATGCATCTACTATATCCGATTGGGCGGACTAAAACATGCACGTCAACGCCGTCTTTACATTGCTATAAACGGGCTGGGGCGCTGGCGCTAGATAATCGCGTCGAATTTGGGCATAACGCGCCAGTCGCCGGCGTCGTCGAGCACGCCCCATTTGCCGCTTTCGTTGTCCTGCACAGGCAAAAAAACGTCGGTGGAGGTATAGAAGATGTCGCCCATGGCACGGAACTTGGGCTCGACTTGCCAAGCGCCGCTCACCGTCGAGCAGCCCCAAAGGCCGGTCGCCTGATCCTTGACGGGCGCCCAGCCGTTGGCGAATTCGCGCGCCTCGGCAAAGGTGGCAGAGAATGCGCGCGTACCGTCGGGCAGAATATAGCCCCACGAGCCGTCATCGAACTGTACGGCGGCGCGGTTGCTGGCAAAGCGGCGTGCGGATTTAAACTGCGGCTCGATCTTCCACTGGCCGTAGCCGTTGATGTAGCCCCAGGTGGTGCCGTCCTGTGTCGCTGGCCCCAGACCGTTTGCCGAATCCCAGCCGCCCAGGCCCCTAAAGGTCGGCGGCACGTCGTTGCGCTTGCCGGTCTTGATGTAGATGTAGCCCCAGCTGTCCTCTTCGTTGCTGGAGCGATAGGGTACAAAGTTGCCCAGCACCATATCGCCCATGGCGTAGTACTTGGCCTCGACGATCCACTTTCCCTGGCGGTTGAGCACACCCCAAAAACTGGTCTGTGCATCTTGGGCGACAGCACCGTAGTCGTTGAAGGGCCGGGTGCCCGAGAACTGCGGCTCGATGGCCCAATTGCCGTCCTGGTCGATATAGCCCCACATGCCGGTGGCGGAATCGAGTGCGGCGGCAAGCCCGGCACTGTAAAGCCGCATGTCGCTGTAAGTCGGTTTGACCTTCCAGGCGCCGGTGTCGTCAATCAGACCCCACTTGCCGTCGCTTTGGGCGGCATAGCGCATCTCCACGCTGATGGTGTTGGACGACGTTGCGGAGGTGTCGGAGCTGTCCGAAGCGTCGGAGTCGCTGTCTTTTTTGCTTTTGGACGAGCTGTCGTCGCTTTTGGCGTCTGCCGCAACCGCGGTGTCATTGCCGTTGTGTAGGTTACGCGACAGCAGGTAGGTGCCGCCACCGACAAGTGCCGTAAAGGCGAGGCCCCCCGCTGCGAGAAAAGCGCGGCGCGAGACGGACGTTGCCGCCGCGGCCGTCGTGGTGGCTGCGGACGCTGTCGAGGAAAGGCCGGCAGGGGCGCCGACACCAGCGGAGCCAGCGGATGCAGAGGGGCCTGCCGCTGCGCCGCCAAAGATCGCGTTTTGTGCTACGGGCGCGGCGGTGCCTGCCGCGGGCGTCGCGGGTGCGTGCATGCTCGGCGTTGCGGACGTTGCCGGGGCGGCGGGCATGGACGCGGCGGCCGACACGGCGGCATCGGCGCCATAGGCAGCCCGGGGCGCCTCGAGCACAACCGGTACGGGCAGGTAGGACGCGCGGTCCCGATGTCCGTGGTCCAACGGGGCATCTTCGGCAGCGGTATCAGGCGCGGCTGCAAACGGGTCAACCGGAGCGGCGGCGTCATCGTCCATCGGAAACATGACCGGCTGCGCGGTGTCGAACGTGGCCGGTACGGGCTCGTCGACGCTTTTCCCCGGCCCAATGTAGGTCGTCTGGGCGTCCATGACTCTGCTGCCCCAGACCGGCTCGGGCGTGGGCCAGTCGCCCAGTTCGCTCGATTGCCAACGGCGCAGCAGGTCGAGCATCTGCTCGACGGAGGGACGCCGCTCCTGATCGACGGCGAGTCCCGCCACGATAATGCTGACGAGCGCCTCATCGGCGGCAGTGCGGGCCTGCGGTATCTCAAAGGCAGTTTCGGTTTTGACGCGGTAGGGAGATGCGGTGCCCAGCGCCTGCAGATTAAACGGAGTGTGTCCGCAATACAGCTCGTAGAGCACGCTCGAGAGCGCGTAGATGTCGACCGTGGGGCTCAAGCGTCTGGTCTCGATACCCGCGATGTCGTGGGTGAGCATCTCGGGCGGCGCGTACTCGGGCGTGCCGCCGCGCCAGACGTCGGCGCGTACGGTAAAGGTGGGATCGATGGGATTGAGCGCCGTCGAACTGCCAAAGTCGATGAGGCGGATATCAAAGTCGAGTGTGGCAAGCTGGTCTTGGAGCGAACGCTCGCTCGTGGCGACCATGATATTGCGCGGCGAGATATCGCGGTGCGCAACGCCCGTGTCCAGGTGCCGTACGTTATTGAGAATTGAGAGCACGGCAACACCGATGGCCGTGACCGTGTCGCCGCGCACGCCGCCGTCCTCGTGGGGGAGCTGCGGGGTGATGTGCTTGAGCGTGGAGCCCTCGACCCATTCCATAACGATGAGCGGCTCGCCGTTGCTGGTGCCATAGCCGTATACGCGTGGAAAGCCCTTGAGGTGCGAGACGGTGAGCTGGTTGCGATATTCCTCGAACAGCACGGCGCGCATGCCGGCGGCGATGCGCTCGTCCGTGGTGTCGCTCACATGCAGGCGTTTGATGGCAAAGATCTCGCCGGCGGTGTTGGTGGCACGCTGGACTACGCCCGTGCCGCCCTGGCCGGCCTCGCTTTGGACGAGGAACATCGAGAAGCGGCGGCGCGATTCGTCGCGCTTGGCGGGATCAAAGGCAACCGCGGGCTCAAACGTGTCGAGCACGATGAGCTCCTGCTGTCCTTGATTGTCCATCTTCGCCCCCTTGAGTGTCGGTCGTGATGAGGCGCTGGCGGCGACGGCGCAATTGCCGTCCGCTTTCGCGCGCAATGTCCAATAATATGGCTAGTTTCTCTCATTCGTGGTTGCGGCGCTGTTGAAAAACACCGTTTTGCGTGCAGATGTGCTGTCGCTGTGCGATGATGGGCGCATTTGAGAGGGGCCCACCGCGCCCTTATACCTAGACGAGAAAGGACCCACCATGGGTTTTCTTGATGAGATGCAGGCATCGCTCGATCGTACGGCTGCGGATGCCAATCGTGCCCTGCAGGTTAACAGAATCAAGAGCCAGATGAATGACGCCCTTAAGCGCCGCCAGCAGCTTGCCGGCCAGCTGGGTGCCAGCCTGTACGAGGCGACCAAGGACAACACCGAGCTGCGCCAGGGCCGCGAGGAGCTTTTTGATGGCATCGCCGCAATCGACAACGAGCGTGCTCAGCTTCAGGCCCAGATCGACGAGCTCGAGCGCCAAGCTCAGGCGGCGGCCTATGCTTCTGCATTCATCGATTGTCCGTTTTGCCACAACCGCCTGCAGCAGTCCTCTATGTTCTGCTCGGGCTGCGGCAAGTCCATGGCCGAGATCCAGGCCGAGTTGGCTCGCCAGGCCCAGGCGGCTCCCGTGCCGGTCGATGCCCAGGTTGCTCCTGCTGACGGTGCTGCCACGTGCCCCTCGTGTGGCGCTCCCATCCAGGCGGGTCACGCCTTCTGCATGAATTGTGGCCACAAGTTGGCGTAATCGGCAGTGTCTGACCGTGGCTTAGACAGCCGGGGACGATACCTCAAAACTTTTTCATGTTGCGCAACAACTTTGCGGCAGCAGCGGTGAATATGGTCGTGCGGGCCCCAAAGGTCCGCACGACTTGTTGTTTGACCCCCAAGGAGGTACCCGATATGTTCTGCCCCGGTTGTGGCGCCAAGATCGACGACGGCGCTCGTTTTTGCCCTGTTTGCGGCCAACAGATCCAGGCGGCGACCGCTGCCCCTGTGAACGCAGCCGCCCCGGCTCAGCCCGCCCCCGCGGCTCAGCCCGTACCTGCCGCTCAGCCCCAGCCCGGCCCCGCCTTTGCCGCGGTGCCTGCCATGCATGCGGCTGCCCCCGCCTCTGCCGTGCATCCGGCCCTGTCCATCGCTCTCATCATCCCTTGCGCTCTTGCGGTGGTCGCGATCGTTCTCTCCTTTATGCCGTGGTTTAGCATCTCGCCCACGGTGGTGCAGGCATCGAGCTACACGAGCCAGGGTGCCAATTTCCTAAGCCAACTTGCCGGCCAGAACACCGACTATTCGTCGAGCTTGGGCTTTGACGAGAGCTACAACGTCTGGAGCCTGGGCAAGGCCGGCGAGGTCGCCGTTACCTACCAGAGCATGTACGACTCGGCGTCCGACCTCGCCAGCTCGCTGAGCAGCTCCTACTACGATGACTATTCCGACTCGGGCCACGGTCATGCTGTGAGCATCACGAATCCCAACTACGGCAAGGTTTCCTCCGGCGGCGTCTCCTTTATCTCGATGGCCGTTACCGCCTTTTGGGCCCTCGGCATGCTCGCCACGATCGCCGGCATCGTGCTCTACCTCACCCAGGGCCTCAAAGTCGTGCTTCCCGCTGGCTGTGGTCTCATGGTGCTCTCGGTGCTGGCCTTTGAGTTGCTGTACGCCAACATGATGAGCGCTATTGGCTCTGCGGCGACCACCCCAATCTTTACGGCGCTGTTTGCCATTGCCGCCGCCGTGCTCACCTTTGTGCTGCGCGAGCAGACTGTTCTGTCGGCTCACTAGAAAACCGGCGCTCAATACGACCGATTCGTGACCCATAGCGGCCGAGGACAACATCCCCGGCCGCTTTTCTTTTTCGTCTTTACCCTCGCTCATCAGGCAAAACAAAAAAATTTGCGCTGAGAGGCAATGTTGCGCAACAACTTTTTGATTTTTGCCCTCATGGTATTGGTAGCAAAGAAAGGCAGGTGCTTACCAAGATGGATCAGACGACCGATAAGAAGAACGTCGCGGCGGCCCCGATCGACGCCAAGGTCGACATGGTTGCCAAGCTCGCCGGCGTCGACGGGCTCAAGCTCGTCTCGAGCGCGGCGGGCGGCACGCAGGTCTTTGTCGGTTCCTGCACGGCTGACGGGCTGCGTGGCACCTCGTGCTCGCTCAAGCTCATCCGCGGCGACATCGATCACCTGCGTCGCCAGGGCGACTTCTTCTGTCGTGTCTCGGACACGCAGGCCGATGCCGGCGGTACCCTCACGCCCTCCTCGCATGGCTTGGCGCGCGTGCTCTTCCACGAGCTCGTCGCCCTGCCCGGGGATGACGTCGTGTTGGCCGTGGTGACCGTCATGGTTCCGGGCGTGTCGTTTGCCGACGTGGTGCGCACCTGCGCCACGGGCGTGCGCACCCTCTCGTTTGCGCAGTCGCTTTTGCTCGTGTCCTCGTGCTTTAAGGCGCTTGCCCAGGCACAGGCCGCGTTTGGTGGGACGTTTGTCCATCAGGACCTTAAGCCCTCCAACATCGTGTTCGAGGGCGACCCCTTTGATCTGGCGCCCGACCTTTTGGGGGATATCCCCCGGGCCGTCCTCATCGATTTGGACTTTTCGTTTTTGGCCGAGGAGGGGGCGTATCGCGCCCGCCCGCATGGAACGCCGGGCTATCTGGCACCCGAGCTGCTGCTGGGGGAGGCCGATAGGGCACGCTACGCCCTGCCCGCGTCCGATGTGTTCTCGCTGGGCGTCCTTGCCCACGAGGCGCTCTGCGGCAGCCTGCCGTACCTGCCGGGTGCACCAGACGTCGGTGGCTCCGGCAGCGCGTGGCGGGATTTCCTTGGGGCTTGCCGAGACACGGGCGCCGAAGCCATCGCGGTGGATGAGGGCCTGCCGGCGGACGTACGCGCTGCCATCGCGGCGTGCCTGGCCAGCGACCCCGATGCTCGTCCAAAGGCGGCCCAGATGGCCCGCGTGTTTGACGACCTAGCTCGCCGCCACGTGCAGCTTAAGGGCGACTTTATTGACGATCGGCACGTGATGGATGTGGTGACGCCTGTCACGTTGCTGTAATGCCGCCCGCACCGGCGGCGATGTTGAGTTACTGGACTATTCCCGAGGTGTTGCGCAACAGCGCGGGAATGCGATGGCCCCTAAAGTTTGGGGTGCCGGGGAGTTAGGAAAGGGGGCCTCATGGCGAGCTCCTCTCAGGTTTGCGATTGCGTTCACGAGCATGGTTGGGACAGTGCGTTCTACCGTTTTGCCGAGACCATCAGAAACCTGACGTGCGGCGGCTGCAATCACAAGCACATCTACGCGCTCGTGGGCACCCGTGGCAGGTATATCAACCACAGCAACCCGGTCGTTCGTAAGCGTACGGCCGCGGCGCTGTCCCGCCTGATGCATTCGAGCCGCTATGCAGCCGATATGCAGCAGGGCTATGCCGACGACAGCTCGGTGTTCTCCAAGGCCGCGACTTCGTTGATCGAGATGCTGCACGAGTCGACCAAGCTGGACGATGCGGAGCTGTTTGACTACGCGCTCCACACCTCGTGGCCCGAGCTGCTGCGCGGACTGGAAAGCGAACGTCGCGCCGGCCGCGAGGTCGATCCGCTGCGCATGGCCTGCGAGTCGCGCGAGGTGGTGCGATGGGGCGAGCAACAGGCCGCTTGCGATTGTGCCCCGCTTGCCGAACTCTTCGCTGCCTGCTTTCGCACCATGGCCTTTGGCTGCCTGGACGATCGCTTCGCCCGCACGCTTTGTTCTCGTACGCCTGCGGAGTCCGATGACTCGCCGGCGGCGTGCGGCGAGCGCGTGCTCGAAGGCGCCTGCCTGGTGCGCACCACAGCCGGAGACGAACCGTGTATCTCGGGCGTGTGGTGCGTGGATGCCGACCGGCCCTTTTCGATCGGGCGCTTTAGCAGCTGCGACGCGATCGAGGCCGACCCGGTGGTCTCGCGTCTGCACTGTCGTGTGTTCATGCTCGACGGCACCTGGTTTTTGGAGGATGGCGGAAGCACTCACGGCACACGCGTCCTGCGCGGTGCGGATGATGCCCTTTCTTGCGTTTTCGACAGCGGGGGAGAGAAGGGCCCCCGGGCCTTTCCGCTCGAATTCGGCGACCGCATTGTGCTCGCCGGCCGAATTACCTATTGGTTTTGCGCGCGCGACGCGCATGTTCTGACGATTGGTTAGCCAAATGGAAAAACGAGTTATTCAGCAGCGTGACGGTTCTATGGCACTCGGCTACGTGGTCGCCGACCAGCGTCAGCTCGACAAGCGTCTCTATGAAGCTGTAACCGGCGGCGTCGTGCCCTGCCTGCTGCCCGGCGCGCTTATGCGCTACCCCGATGGCGTGCTCGAGATGCGCTATCGCATTGCCGGCGAGACCTTGGAGCAGCGTCTGGCGCGCCCCTTTGACGGTGCCGAGACCTGTGAGCTGCTCGAGAGCATCTCCAGCGCGCTTGATGCCCTGGTTGCAGGCCAGATGCCGCTTATGAACCTGCGCTTTGCCACTGACGAGGTGGTTATGGACGCCTCTGGTACGGGCTGTCGTTTCGTGTTTTTGCCGATGACCGGCCTGACGCCCAACCTGGACGCCGTTCGCGTGTTCTTTGAACAGGTCGCCGCATCGGTCAAGCCTTCCGACGATATCGCCCAGAACGCCATGTCGTCGTTTGCCGCGTTCTTTAAGAAGCCCGGCCCCTTCGATATCCTGGGCTTCTCCCGCCACCTGAAGCAGGTGAGCGCGAGCGCCATGCTTATGGATGCCGGCACCACCGTGCTCGACGATGGCGATGGCGATGACCACGGCACCACGGTGCTCGATAGCGGCGATGACCACGGCACGACGGTGCTCGATGATGGCGAGGACCTGGACGTGTCTGCCCCCGGCCCCGTGCTGGGTACGGTCGTTCTTTCCGATTTGGAAGACGAGCCGATTGCCGCTACCGAACCTGCGCCTGCGCCTGAGTCGCAGCCTGTTCCGGAGCCCGCGCCTGCACCTGCGCCGGAGCCTGAACCTGCCCCGGAGCCTGAGCCCGAGCCTGAGCCCGAATCCGAGCCAGCGCCTGAGGACGAGGACGACCTGGCCGACGCGCCCATCGCCCAGTCCCGCCCGGATCGCACTGGTGTGCTCAACCCGATTGACTTTAAGGTCGCCGAGGGTTACGAGTCCCTGTTCTCCCAGGATACGGTCGAGCGCCATGGCTCCCATGCGAGCGACGCCAAGGCGCCTGCGCACGCCGCCCACGCTCCCAAGCCCGAGCCCGCTCCTGAGCCTGAGCATGAGCCCAAGCCCGAGCCCGCACCTGCGCCTGAGCCCGCGCCTGCGCCCGCGCCTGAGCCCAAGCCCGCTCCCAAGCCCGAGCCGGCCCCCGCGCCCGCAGCTCCCGAGCGCCACCTGCGCTTCTACCTCACGCGCATTGCCACCGGCGAGCGCTTTGAGGTCCGCGGCCGTCGCTTTGTGGTTGGCAAGTCCAAGCACAGCTCGTTTATGGTCAAGGGCTCCACGACGGTTTCGCGCAGCCACGCGATCTTCGTTACCGACGGTGCTACCTGCACCATCGAGGACGACAACTCGCGCAACGGCACCTTCGTCAACAACGAGCGCATCGATCCGGGCTTCCCGGTCGCACTCGTCGACGGCGACACCGTGCGCATGAGTGACGAGAACTTTGCATTCGAGGTCCAGCCCGCCTAAGGGCGTGCGACCCACGTTGAGATATTCGAGAAAGGAGCGCAGATGCTTTTCGAAGGGGCCGGTTACTCCAATGTCGGCCGAACGCGCGAATCCAACCAGGATAGCTACCTGATCAAGGTCGCCTCCACTCCCGTGGGCGATGTCGCCCTGGTCGCCGTCGCCGATGGTATGGGTGGCCTTGAGTGCGGCGAGCTTGCCTCTGCCGCGGTCATCAGCATGCTGTCCGATTGGTTCGACAACAAGCTGCCCGTGGCCCTGGAGGCCATGGAGAGCTCCGTCGGCGGTTTCGAGAACTTCGTCGACGGTCAGTGGGGCGGCCTGGTTCAGGACATGAACATGGCGCTGATCCGCTACGGCATGGCCGAGCATATGAACCTGGGCACCACGCTTACCGCCATGCTCGCCATCGGCGGCCGCTATTCCATCGTGCACGTGGGCGACACGCGTGCCTACGAGCTCACCGAGTCGGCAACCAATCAGCTCACCGTCGACCAGACCTTTGTGCGCCGCGAGGTCGAGGCCGGCCGCATCACCCCCGAGGAAGCCCTCACGCACCCGCGCCGCAACGTGCTGCTGCAGTGCCTGGGTTCCACCAAGGAGGTCGTGCCCGATCTGATTCACGGCAACCTCGATCGCGATGCTATCTACCTGCTGTGCTCCGACGGCTTCCGCCATGTGCTCACTGATACCGAGCTTCGTCGTCGCCTGGGCCCCGACGCCCTGGACGCCAACGCCTGGGACGCCGAGCGTCGTCGCGGCGCCTATGCCACCTGCACCGCCGCCGACCTGGACCGCGAGGAGCGCGAGGGCTTTGAGCCCGGTTGCGTCACGCAGCGCATCGCCGAGACCGCCCAGCTCGTCATGGATCGCAAAGAGGCCGATAACGTTACCGCGCTGGTACTGCGCGTCCAGCCTCAGGGAGGTCGATAGCCCATGCCGTCTACCAGAAGCAGGCGAGAAGTCGACGCGCGCCGTAAGCGCGTGGGCGACGTCATCAAGGGCCGCTACAAGATTCTGTCGGTGATCGGCAAGGGCGGCATGAGCCGTGTCTACCTGGCCGCCGACCTGCAGCTCACCAACAAGCAGTGGGCTGTCAAAGAGGTCGACCGCAACGCGACCGACCCCACCGGCCGCCCCATCGAGCAGTCGCTGGCAAGCGAGGCCGAGCTGCTGTCCAAGCTCGATCACCCCAATATCGTCGACATCGTCGACATCGAGAAGACCGAGGATTTCATCTACGTCATCATGGACCACGTCGAGGGCACGTCCCTGGCCGACGTGGTGCGCCGCGAGGGCCCGCAGTCCGAGGAGGACGTGCAAAAGTGGATGCTGCAGGTGTGCGATGCCCTGGGCTACCTGCACCGTCAGGACCCGCCCATCGTCTACCGCGACATGAAGCCCTCCAACATCATGCTGCACCCCGATGGCTACATTAAGCTGATCGACCTGGGTGTTGCGCGCGAGTACAAGGACGAGGCCCGCAAGGACACCATCGCCTTTGGTACCACGGGCTACGCCGCGCCCGAGCAGTACGGCAAGGCCCAGACCGACGCCCGTACCGATATCTACGGCATCGGCGCCACCATGTGGCACCTGCTGGTGGGCGAGGCGCCTCCGGTCGAGTTCCCGCTGCCCAACGTTCACACCAAGAACGAGAACGTGGGCGAGGGCTTTGCCGACGTCATCATCCCCAAGTGCTGCGAGCTCGAGCGTGCCCGCCGCTACCAGGACTGCGATGAGCTGGCTGCCGACCTGGAGATCTACAAGGAACTCACCCGCGAGTTCCGCGATAAGCAGGCCCGCAAGGTCAAGACCTTCTTTGGCTGTGTCATCGCGTGCGTGGTGTGCCTGGTCGTGGGCATTGGCAGCATGGCGCTGCGGGAGTCCACGATTACCGAGAAGTTCGACTACCAGATGAAGCTCGGCCGCGACCAGACCCAGTCGGCTCCCGAGAAGGCCGAGCAAGCCTACCTCGCCGCCATTGGCTATCGTCCGGGCGACGTCGAGGGCTACGAGGGCCTCATCGATGCCTACAAGGCCGATGGCACCTTTACCACCAAGGAGAAGGCGCAGCTCGACGACGTGTACCAGCAGAACCTGACCGAGCTCGAGAATTCGAGCAGGTTCTCGGAGCTGTCTTACGAGATGGGCCGTCTGTACTGGTACTTCTACTCCTATGGCGGCAGCAAGGACGACGAGGACGCCAACCGCACCACGCGCATCAAGGCGTCTGCCGAGTACTTTAAGAACGCCGCGGAGGATCCGTCGTTCGAGAACCGCGACAAGGCCAAGATCTACAACGGCATTGCCCAGTTCACGACCAAGATCGCCATCGCGGTCAAGACCGACGACGATTCCGATTCCATGTACAAGGAGTACTGGGGCAACCTGGAGGACCTGGCCGACGAGATCGCCAGCGAGTCCAACGAGACGGTGCGCCTGGACAGCTACGCGCTGATCTCCAACGCCATGGAGACCTACATGGATAAGTTCAAGGCCGCCGGTATTAAGAAGTCGCAGGCCGAGAAGCTCTACAAGAAGGTCGATTCGGGTCTTAAGGCCGTTTCGCCCAAGGATGACGATGCCGAGCAGCGTCGCGACGAGACCATCCAGCGCCTGGAGAACGAGGTCCAGCGCAAGATCACCACGGTGTATTCCAACGCCGTCGTCGCCGAGGATTAAGGAGGGGCGAACATGGAAAACGTTTACTTTTACGTAGCGATCGCCGCGTTTGTTCTCGCGGCCGTGCTCGCCGTCGCCGCGGTGGTTGTGTTTGTGAAGATGGATGTCATCAACGCCATCCGCTTCCTCCAGGGCAAGCGCGTGCCTACGTCTGGCGAGGGTACACGCCGTCGTACGACGCGCGGCTCGCGCGGTGCCGGTGCTAAAAAGTCCGGCAACCCCGCCCGCTCCGTGCTGGGTGGCCCCGAGGGCGATGACCGCGTGACCGACATTGCGCATGAGGGCCCCGAGGGCGACGACAACCTGACCACGGTGGTCGCGCCTATCAGCGACGAGCCCGCATCGGCCCGTCACGCCAAGGCACACGCCGCCACGGCGGAGAAGCCCGTCCGCGATGAGAGCGACGACGAGGGCTTTGCCGGCAGCGAGACCCCGACCGAGGTGCTGACCGAGGACGATCTTGACACCGAGCGTCCGACCGGCGTGCTCGTGGAGGACGAGGAAGATTCCGAGCGCCCGACCGGCGTTTTGGTTGAGGATGAAGAGGATTCCGAGCGACCGACCGGCGTCCTTACCGAGGACGAAGAGGAATCCGAGCGTCCGACGGGTGTCCTGGTCGAGGACGACGAAGAGTCCGAGCGTTCTACGGGGCTGCTCGTGGAGGAGGACGAGGAGTCCGAGCGCGAGACGGGCCTGCTCGACGAGACCGACGAGGACTCCGAGCAGGAGACCGGTCTGCTCGACGAGGGCGCCGAGGCGTCCGAATCCGAGACTGACGTACTCAGCAGCGGCGATGTTTATGAAAACATCGGTGCCGATGGTGTTGCTCAACACGAGGATGACGGATTCCGCTTCATACTCAAACAGAATGTGATCGTAGTTCATACCGACGAGTCTCTCGATCGGGTCTGCAACTAGGGAAGGAAAATCGAACGATGTCTGTGTTTGATAAACTCAAGGCGTACTCACGCAAGCCTGCAGCCGTGATTCTCGCCACCGTGATGGCTACCTCGACCATCCCCACCACCCCGATCGCCCAGGCCGTCACCGCCGCGTATGCCGCGGAGACCTCGACGACGCAGCCGGCGAAGGGTGCCGAGAAGGCTAAGACGAAAAGCGTTACGCCGGCTGATCTTGGAATTAACGATATTAACAACTGGAATGGTAGTGACCAGACAGTCACGTATTCCGTGCATATCGACAAGGGCACCCCGAATGTAACCATCAAGGCCGATACGATTGCCAAGCTGATTGACGAACAGGTTAGGGCTCAGGCTGGCGACCAGTTTAAGTATGATCCGGGCGCGCAGACGGGTGTCTCCAAGGTTGTTAACGATGAGCTTGCTGGCATTACGCTGCCGGACGGCTGCAAGGATAAGGCTGTCTCGAAAGACAAGAACGGCGAGTATCTCGTAACGACTTCCCTTGATACGAAGAGCCTTGCATATACTGTATCGCCCGCTGCCGGCGTGACTCAGAACAAGGACAACTCTGTGACTGTTGTCGGCAATGCAGACGGAGAAGTCCAGCTTACCTTTACCGTGACGAAGCTCAACTACAACGTGAGCTTTAGCTACGGCTACGAAAAGCCTCAGGAGAAGAAGGATCCCGAGCCTGGTAAGGACGATACCAGCAAAAAAGACGAGAATGCTGATACTTCTAACGGTGCAAAGGGTGCTTCTGGGGAAGAGACCACTACCCCCGCTACTCCCGCCATTCCTGCTACCCCCGAGCAGTCCTATGACCACGTGGATGTTGAGAAGCCGGTGAACTGCAAGACCCAGTTTGCCCCCGACTATTCAAAGGTCGTATTCCAAACGCCGGGCAAGCTGAAGTTCGTGGAGTACTATTCGAATCTTGACCCCTCGGCTTTCGCTGAGGTCGACGCGACGGACTTGTATTACAAAACGACGCATGCCCCCTACGTAATTTCTCTTGGTTATAAGGGGCTCAGGGGCGAAATTAAGAACTCCAATAAAGAGTTTGACGCTGAGCTGACCGGCGACGACAAGCAGAATCTTGAAATCAAACCGAACAAGCACTTTGATGGTGGGGATTTCACCATTAACTGGTATTACCCCAACAATCAGCCTGTTAATGACGCCACGACGACGGTTCATGTGAAGATTGCAAAAAGAACTATTGATTTGGGTCATGTAACCCCGAGCCCAGTCGATGATCTTGCCGTTACGGCCGATGCGCTTCCTTTCCGCATGGCTAATGACAAGCAACAGTCTGCTGCCCTTAAGAAGTCTTTGAATGAAGCGGTTGCCAAGCTTGTAAAAAACTATCAGATGGATAACCCTGAGTTCGAAGCCGACGATATCAGCGACTTTTTCGATAGTGCTGAAATTCTTAATGATAAAGATACGAATGACCTGTACTACGGCAGCGCAGAGCAGCAGAATTTCAAGCTCGGCAGCGGAAATCTGAAACTTACTCCTAGGAAGGTCAAGTCTGACGACGATGTTCTGTCCAACTACACGTTTGTTGGCAGTCCAATTATCGAAGTTAAGAAGATGGATTCTGCAGTCTGGTCGGACACTTCTGGAGATCGCTCCCTTGCATCCAAATTAACGATTTCTGGTAAGGGCCTGAACAACGAGGAGTTCCACTTCAGCGAGCCTGACGCGCGCTGGATTCATGAAAAGGGTACGTACACTTGGAAAGATGGCACCATTGCGCTTGCCAATGATCCGATTTCCTCGGATACGAAATTTGCTGCTTCGTATCAAGATGCTGACAAGCTTGAGACGATGAGTGAGGGCAGCGTTGACCGTCGTTTTTATGTAAAGGATAGTGACGGCGTCATCCACAAGATTACGAATACGACGTACAAACTTGACCATACGGCACCTGTGCTGACTGCGTTCAATGCTTCTCCCCATGGGTCAGAGAAGACAATCAAACAGAATAAGCTCTCTGTATGGGCTGCCGAGCAAATGGACGTTGATTTCCTTACGTCTGAAGGTCCGGAAACGGGCACCGCTTCTGGTATGAGTAAAGCTCAAGTTTCTTATGTGGAAGAGGGGAGCACTGGCGAGAAGAGGATTAGTCCTAACAAACTTAACCATAAGGACGGCACCAATGCATACGGTTTCTCGATCAACGCAAACTCGAAGGTAGCCGTAAAATCGATTAGCCTTGATTTAACGGATAATGCCGGCAACGTCAGTCCTGAGCCCCAGAAATACAACAGCCCTTCGGTCAAAGACTGCAACGTTAAAGAAATTGAAGAGCTGATGGCAGATACGACTGCTCCTACGATTTCGACTTCGTGGGATACGTCTGCTGCTTCGAACGGTAAGTATTACAACTCCAACCGTACTCTTACTATTACGATTAATGCTCCGTTCTTTAACTATGTTCAGCAAATGATGCCCGAGTACGCTGTTGCGACGATTACCAAGAACGGTTCGGATTGGGAGACGGTTAAGCCGGGTAACTTTACTCGAATTGAGGGCACTGACACTTGGGTTAAGACCGTTACCTTTACGGAAGACGGTGACTACGAGGTCAAGAACGTCAACGTTCAGGACGTTATCGGTCGTGGCGCCGATGCCAAGGGCGACACCTTCACCATCGATAAGACCGCTCCTAAGCTGAATGTGTCCTGGAACACTGAGGCTGCTCAGAACGGTAAGTATTACAACACTGCTCGTACGGCTACCATTACGGTTGAGGAGCACAACTTCGATCCGAACCTGTTCAAGATCGAGGCCCCCGTCTCTGCCGGCAACGGTGACGAGGCTACTCCTGCCCAGATCGGCGGCTGGTCCAGCAACGGCGATACCCACACCGCTACGGTGACCTTCCCGGGCCAGGGCGTCTACACGCTCTCCGTCTCCGGTGAGGACCTGGCTTCCAACAAGTCCGAGTCCTACACTTCGCCTGAGTTCGTGATCGACACCATCAAGCCCAAGATCGACATCCAGAATGTCGTTAACCGCACGGCTTATGCTGGCGAGGTCGCCCCGAGCGCCGCTGTCCATGACACCAACCTTGCCGATGGCACCACCATCGAGGTCTCCAAGATCAGCTACCCGCTGTCCAAGGACGATCCGAACCCCTATGCGGGCGCCGCGATCAACACCTCGGCTACCGACAAGTCCGTGAGCTACCTCAACCCGGCCAAGACCAAGGGCAACGACGGCGTCTACACCCTGACCGTTCAGGCTATCGACCTGGCCGGTAACACCGAGTCCGAGGCTGTCACCTGGTCGGTCAACCGCTTTGGTTCGACCTACGTCATCTCCGATAACACCGGCAAGATGCTCGACCAGTACCTCAAGAGCTCCAAGACCACCGATGTTAAGGTGACCGAGATCAACCCGTCCGGCCTTGATGACAACAAGACCTCTGTCGAGCTGACCCGCGACACCAAGAACACCACGCTCAAGAGCGGTGACAACTACACCACCGATTCCGACACGTCGAGCGGCTGGAGCGAGTACAACTACACCGTCAGCAAGTCCAACTACGACAAGGACGGCGCGTACCGCGTGCTGTTCCACAGCGAGGACGCCGCTGGCAACTCCTCCGAGAACACCATGGAGGGCAAGAACGCCAAGAAGTCCGGCGCTGCGGCCGAGATCAACTTTGCCGTTGACGACACCGCGCCCATCGCTTCTTTCGTCGACCTTGCCTCCAACGGTAAGTACGAGGAGCCCTCGCACAAGGCCAAGGTGAGCTTCGAGGACAACCTCAAGCTCTCGAAGGCTCAGATCAAGGTGAACGGCAAGACCGTGGCCACCTTTACGGCCGACCAGCTCGAGAAGAGCCCGATCCGCGAGTTCACGCTCGACGGCAGCTCCTCTAAGCAGGACGTCACCGTTGTCGCTTGGGACGCCGCAGGCAACAAGTCCAAGGAGCTTAAGGCTACGGGCGTGCTCGTCACCAACGACTCCTTCGTTCTGTGGATGAACAACCTGCCGCTTATGGTTGGCACCATCGTCGCGATCGTCGTTGTTGTCGGCGGTATCTACCTGGTTGTCGCCAAGAAGCGCAAGGAGAACGAGGAGAAGTAAGCTCTTCGCAAGACGCTTGTGCATCTGTGAGCTTTACGGCGCCTTGCCCCTCTGCCGGGCGGGGCGCCGTTTTTGTTAGGAAAGGATTGATCGATGAGTTCCGAACAGGCACGATGCCCGTTTTGCGGACAGCCGGTCGATGAGGGAATGCGTTGCTGCCCGTTTTGCGGGGCGCCGCTGAGTGCGGGCGAGGATGCTGTGATGGATGTTGGGTCGCACGCTGCCGGCGCTGGCGAGGCTGCCGATGTTGCCACGCATGCTGCTGAGCCGGCCGCCGAGCCGGCCGCGAAGACGCCTGGCCGTCGGTTTGCGAAGACTTCCGCGCCGGCCGCAAACCCTGCCGCACAGGCTCCGACGGGGGAGGACGCGCTGTTCTCGCTCGATAACCTGGATGGCGATGCGGGGGTCAACCCCAATGCCTCTGCTGGTAAGGGCGCTGCGGCCCCGCGCATGACGCCTCATCTGGATAACGCGCGCGCCGCGGTCCGCAAGCCGCTGGCGAAAAAGATCGCGATTGCCGTGGCTGCCGTGCTGGTTGTTGCGGTGGTCGTGGGCGTTGGCGTGGCTTGGAAGGGTGATCAGGATCTTAAGCGCGAGGCGCAGCAGGTCTCGGCCCAAAAGAAGAAGTCCGAAAGCAAGCTCGACCTTATGGGCGGCGACCGCAAGATTAAGGCGCAAGCCAAGGCGGGCCTGGGCGGCGATGCGATGGTGTGCGACGGCTCGTATCTGTATTGGGCGGATGGCTCGCATATCCTGGCGCGCAAGGCTTCGGGCACCAAAGCCGTGGATGCGACTGTGCTCACCAAGACCACCGCAAAGCACCTGAATGTTTGCGACGGCGATCTGTATTATGCGGACGGTGCCAGCGTCATGAAGATTGAGGACGTTGCCGAGTGCGCCAAGCAGGCGGGCGGCAAGGACAAGTCCAAGGTCAAGGTCAAGACGGTGGCGACACTCGAGGGCGATGTAGAGGGGCTTGTCGTGCGCGATGGCACCGCCGTTGCCATGACGCTCAAGGACGGCAAGGCCTGTGTGTGGCGTCTCGACAAGGACGCGGCACACCTGGTGGCCGCCCAGCCGGCATCGAGCGCCTGGCTGTTTGCCGATGACGCCCATTGCGATGTGGTCGTTGCCACCGATGCGGGTTGGACCGTGTGCGAGGCGACGCTTGCCGACGTTTCGTCTGCTGCGGAGATTACGCTTGAGCAGGAGAATGCCGAGGCTGAGGCAGAGCATCCGCAAGAGACGCACGGTCCCTTTGGTTCGTACGTTGCCGGCTCCGAGCAGCTCAAGAATGCCTTCTTTGGCGAGGGCACGCTCTATGCCGTGCTGACGGGCACCGATGGGCACGCCACGCTTTCGCGCTGCACCCAGGGCGGTACGTTTAGCTCGTTTGACGCTTATGCCGATGCGGGTCGCCTGTGGGCCAATAGCCACGGTTGCGCGCTCGTGCTCTCGGGAGGCGAGCTCGGTTGGATCGATGCGAGCTCGGGCCTTTCGAGTGACTACGACAAGGTTGCCGACAAGGCCGGACTCGACCTCGATCCTTCAACCTCGGCGTTGTGGCTCAACGGCACGACGCTCTTTGTGGCAGATAATAGTGGCAAGTCTTCTACGCTTTGGGCGCTCGACACCTCGGCCGAGAACCCCAAGCTCGTCAAGATCGCACAATAAGGCGCCTGGCGCCGGAAAGGACCCATCATGTTTTGTGGTCACTGCGGATACAACAACCCCAATACCAGCAAGTTTTGCTTAAAGTGCGGCTCTGAGCTTGCCAAGTACATGCCCGGTGGCGCCTCTGCCGCCGCCGCGGCCACGCTTCGTACTCCTGCTCAGCAGCAGCGCCCCGTGCAGGCGCCTGGTGCGCAGGCGGGCATGGGCGCTCAGCGCCCCGCTGCGGCTCCGATGCCGCAGACGGCTCGTCCTGGCATGGCACCCATGGCGCAGCCCCAGATGCCGCAGGCTGGTCGTCCTGCTGCCGGTATGGCTCCTCAGCAGCCGGTACAGCGTCCCGCCCGTACTTCGCACAACCGTCCGTCCAACATCCCGGACGCCGGTCCTGCCGTGCGTCCCGGCTCGCATCCCGCTGCTGCCCCTACGGCCGCTCCTGCCGGCGCCAACGGTAACGTGGTGATCCCTCGTGGCCCTGTGGCTGGCGCTAACCAGCCGGCTGCCGGCTACAACCAGCCCCACGCAGTCTACAACCGTCCCAGCACGGGCGTGACGTTGCTCGACGATCTCATGGCGTCCTCGGATCATCCGTCGTCCTCTGAGCTGCCCCGCATCGCCTCCGATGTTCCGCGTTCTGCCTATGGTCCGCGTATGGCACTGATCCGCGAGCGCGGAACCCGCTATGACATTACCGAGTTCCCTGCCACGGTGGGCAAGGGCTCGGCGGCTAATGTCCGCATCGAGGGCAACACGGCTATTTCGCGCGTGCACTTGCTGGTGCGCTACACGGGCCAGTGCTTTGCCGTGGAGGACAAGAACTCTACCAACGGCACGTGCATCAACGGTAACCGTCTGGAGCCCGGCGAGCTCGTCAAGCTCAAGAACGGCGATAAGCTCAAGATGGGCAATGAGGTCTTTACGGTCGAGATTCGTTAACAGATAACGGTCTGTACCGGGCGAAACGTTGTAGACGAGCGACGGCAGGTAAAAAACTTGCCGTCGCTTTCCATGTTGCGCAACAACTTTCGAGTTTTTGGACGGATGATTCTAACTGTCAAAGGTGAACGAGCGGACGCGGTATCGAGCCCGGCCGCTCCCTTAAGAAAGGGGAATGAAATGTTCTGTCCTCATTGTGGAGCCCAGCAGCCCGATGGCGCCGTCTTTTGCGGTAACTGCGGTCAGTCTATGGTTGGTGCTTCTTCTGCGCCTCAGGCAGCTCCTGCCCGTCAGACTCCGGCTCCGCAGCAGCCTTTTGCCGCGCCCGCACCTGCACCCTCCGCGCATCACGGGCTTGGCAGCTCCGGTTCCAACTTCCAGGGTACACTGTCGGCGGCGACGGGCTTTGGCAAGCGTTCCCTGGCCATGCTTGCCGGCGCCGTGGCATCGTTCGTCTGCATGTTCCAGCCGTGGGTCTCGCTGCCGTTTGCCGACAAGGGCCTCGACTATGCCCTGCAGCAGGCTGCGAGCGGCTCGAGCACCGCTATGATCGAGCAGCAGCTGGGCGGCGCCTTCAAGGCATTCATCAACACCTCGTTCGATATGCCGCACGTCTTTAGCCTTTCCGGTAGCCTGCGTGGTATCGCATCGGCGGCCAATACCTATATTACGCAGATGTCGAGCTATGCCGATCTTCCGGCACTGCAGCAGGCTCAGAGCGCCGTGGGCTCCATTAACCTGGCGGCCAACGTCCTCACCATCTTCTTTGTGCTGTGGGTTGCCTGCCTGGCTGCACTGATTGCCGGCGTCGTCCTCAAGTTTGTCAAGAAGAACGATGTCGTTCTGATTGCCGCTTTTGGCGCCACTGCCGCCATTTCGCTGGTCTGCGTGATCGCGTCCTTTGTCGTTAATGGTCAGATCGAGAGCAACCTGGTTTCGGCTTTTACCTCGATGGGTAGCAGCAGCACGGCCGGAATCATCGCATCCATCAAGCCGTTTATCCAGCCTGCATTCGGCGCCATCCTCACGCTCATCTTCTCAGCTGCCGGCCTGGCGTGCTCCTTTGTCCTCAAGGAGGACTAATTTCGTCGATACGCCTGCTGGCGGGCTAGACTCGGCCCCGTTTACAGGAGACTATCGTAGGCCCTGCGGATCTTCCGCGGGGCCTTTTGCTATGGGGTGGCAATTGTTGCGCAACGTTGTTGCCGGGGCGCGGGTTACACTCTGAGTAACGGAATTGTTGTAAGGGAGAACCTTATGTTTTGCACTAAATGCGGTTCGTACGTACCCGACGGCCAGCGCTTTTGCATCAGCTGCGGCGCCCCTATGGAGGAGTTTGGGCCCGCTGATGCTGCTCCGGCACAGCCGACGTACCAGCAGCCTGATCAGACGCAGCAGGGCTATGGGAAGCCTGCTTCTGTAACGGGCGCCAGCGACTTGCCGCCCTATATGCCGCCGGTCGACGTGCCGGGTGTCTACGACATGGGTGCGGGCGGTCCTGGTCCGCAACGGCCCAAGAAGAACGGCAAGAAGGCTGCACTGATTACGGTTGGTGTGCTGGTGGCTATCCTTGCGGGTGGCGGCGCCGGCTACTACTTTGGCGTGTATCGCCCACAGCAGGCCGAGATTGAGCGTATCGAAAAGAAGAAGGAAGAAGAGGCCGTCAAGCACTCCAAGCACCCGGTGCGCATCACGGCGACCGGCATGCAGTGGGATACCGATACCGGCGCCACCAAGCTGCCGGTGCGCGTGACGGGAACCGATGTCGACGGCAAGGACGTGGATACGGTCTTTTATGTCGACAGCGAGGGCAACGGTATCAAGCTCATGCAGGGCAGCTACAGCCTTGCAGCGGCCGCGTCGCCCTTGGGTGCCGATGGCGAGATTTGGGACGTCCCCAACGTTTCGGTGAGCATTAAGCTGGGCGACGCACTCAAGAAGGGCGAGAAGCTCGACCTGCGCGAGAATGCCAAGTTTGAGCTCGGCGATCCGATCAATGCCGTGGATGTTGAGCCCGGCGAGATCACCATGGCGCAGAATTACGCGCGCCAGGGTGGCTGCGACGACAAGGGCGAGGCCGATCGTCTAGCGGGCTTGGCTTCTTCGGCGCGCAACGGCGCGGTCGCGAGCTATAACGCGGCCGTCTCGGAGGCGAGCCGCAAGAGCCGCACCTACGACGGCGACGTGTTTACGTTCGAAGTTCCCGAGGACTGGGGGAGCGACTGGGACGTCAAGACCTCACAGGGCACGTACAGTGGCGTCAAGAACGGTTTGTGGGTCGATTACACGATTGTCCACGATGGCTACACGGTGGGAACGTTGATGATCTCCAACCACTTCAGCTCGGGATTTAACACGATCGGGAAGACGAACAACGTGGGCAAATCGACCAATCTGTGGCTTGGGTCGTACGATTCGCTTTCGGGCGATTCAGATTGGGAGTACATCATCGATTCGATCTACATTAAATAGTTTCGCTTACAAGAAAGTGCCCCGTTTCCCTGGTGGAAACGGGGCACTTCTTTGTGCAATGAGACTGTGGAGCTCGGCGTTACTCGTCGACGTCGGTGAACTCGGTGGGCGGGACGGAGTCCGTGGAGTCGTCGTAGCTATCGTCGTAGTCGCTGGAATCGTCGTAGCTGTCGTCGTAGTCGGAGTCGTAGTCATCGTCGGAGTCATCGTAGCTGGACGACTTGCTGGAGCTGCTCGACTTGCTCGACTTTTTGCTGGAGCTCGACTTGCTGCTGGACGAGTCGGCCGACTTGCTGCTGTTCGCATCAGCATCGGTGTCGGTGCCGCTGATCTTGGTGGTGAGCGTCATCAAGGTCTGCTCGACGGTATCGACCGTGTTGTTGAGGTTGAGCTTGGAGGTGTCGATGGCGCCCTCCGGGGCAGAGGCGTCCTGGTCCTCCAGGTTGTCGCTGTAGCCCTTGATGAGGAAAGCACTCTGGTAGTTGAAGTCGTCGCCGTGGAGCTCGCCCTCGGCGGCCTTAAACTCAGTGCCGTCGTAGGTGAAATACTTGTACTCGGCATCGTCGTCAACGAGCACGGCCGTGTCGTCGGACATGAGCTGGGTCAGATAGACGTGATTGCTCGAGTCGCCGATCATGGTCTTAAAGGTAACAAAGACATAGCCGCCGTTGGACGCCTCCGGTGAGCCGATGTAGAGATTGACGACCTTCTTGCCGTTGTAGCCCCATACGTCGAGGACGTAGTCGCCGTTCGAAAGGCGCGTCTTCTTGTTGAAGGACTTTGCCTTGGTCTTGGAGTGGACGGTTACGAGCTCCTCGAGGCCGTCGCCGTTAAAGTCGACAAGCTGGGCAAACTGGACGCCGCTGATCTGGTAGTCGCTCGTGCTGGTCGAGACAAGCTCGGGCTCGCCATACTTCTTGATCAGGCTGTTGAGCTTGCTCTTGTAGGCGGTGCAGGCCGCCTTGTACGTCGCGTCGTCAATCGTGGCGGGCGCGGTGGTGTTCGTGGTGTCCTTGGACGTGTCGGTCTTCTTGTCTGACTTGCTGGGCTTGGAGCTGCTCGTGCTGTCGCTCGACGTGCTCGAATCGTCCTTGGTCGTGGAGTCGTCCTTGCTGGCGTCGTCGCTGTTGGTGTCGTCCTTGGAGGTCGTGTCCGAGGAACTGCCGTTGTCCGTGCTGGTGGAGGCGTCGTCGTCCTTCTTGGGGGTGTTGACGGTCACGCTCTCGGCAGGCTTCTCGGCGCTGGTGTCGTCCTTCTTGACCACGGTGGTGTTGAAGTTTTGGACCGTATTGCCCTTGGTGTCCTCGATCTTGCAGCTGTAGTCGCCGGGCTTGACCTTGCCAAAGTCGCCGATGGTAAAGCCGTCGTCGCCCTTGACCTTAATCTTGTAGCTCTTGCCGCCGTTCTTGGGCGTGAGGGTCGCGGTGTAGCTGTGGATCACGCGGTCCTTCTTTTTGGGCAGGACCTTGGTGTCGACGGTGCACACGACGGCGTCCTGGCTGCCCGAGGTGATCTCGACGGCGTTGGCGTTGGGCGTGAGCAGCAGGATGGCTGCCACGGCGGCGCCGGCGGCGACCAGACCAAGGCCCGCGAAGACCGGCCAGCGGCGCTTCTTTTGCTGCGGCTGCTGGGACATGGGCATCTGCGGCTGCGGCTGCGGCTGCGGAATAGGCGCCGCCTGCATGGTGGTGTCGGTCATCTGCTGCTGAGGCAGGTCGACGACGGTGGCGCCAGCCGTGGGCTGTGCCACGCCGAGCGATTCCATGGCCTCGGCGGTCGCCTGGGCATCCTCGTCGAACTCGGCGATGGTGGTGGGATCGTCGTCGACGTTGACGAGCGTAGTGGGGTCGTCAGCGACGGCCGCGGGCTCGGCTGCATCGTCGCCGGGGAAGGCGACGGCGACGGCTGCGTTGTCATCGGTCTCGAAGATCTCGTTGGCCTCGGCGGCGTCAACGGGCGCGGCGTCGTCGATGACGACGGGCTCGGCGGCCTGCTCGGGGTCGGCTGCGGACTCGGCATTGGCAGTTTGCTCGGCCGCGGGCTCAGTTGCGGGCTCAACGGCATCGAGCGTGACGACCGTCTCACCGGGGTCGGTCTGATCAACTTGTGGCTCGGCGGTGTCTGTCGGGGCGTCCGACTCCGGGTCTGCGGCGTCGAGGGTCACCACGGTCTCGCCGGGATCTGCATCGACAGCGTCCAGCGTGACGACCGTCTCGCCGGGGTCGGTGACGGTCTCGGGTTCAGGTGCGGGCTCGGACGTCGGCTCAACGGCATCGAGCGTAACGACGGTCTCGCCCGGATCAACGGCGGGCGCCTCGGCGGGTGCAGGTTCGGCGGCCTGTGTCTCGGCGGACGCCGGAGCCTGGGTTGCTGTCTTGGGCGCTACGGACGCTCCGCAATTGGTGCAAAAGCGCGCGTCGTCAGGCAGCTTCGTTCCGCATTGCGTGCAAAACATAAGGTGAGCTCCCTTCTTTTGATGGTTCTTGCGTTCGAATCTATGGTACCTGCGGTATAGGACAAAGCTGTTGCGCAACAGTTCGAAAAACCTTCGGACGACGCCAATAGTGGTGTTCGTGTGTACAGATTTCGTCTCAATCTGTAACAACTGGGCGGGACTTCAGCCTCTACCTGTTACAGATCGAGATAGTTCTCCACCCAACACATCAAACATCTCAATCTGTAACAGCAAGGACCCGTTTTGCTCAGTAGATGTTACAGATTGAGATGTTGTCCGGAGGGGGATTCTTCGGTCTCGATCTGTAACATCTAGGCCAGGAATCGACCTCTACTTGTTACAGATTTAGATGTTTTGGATGGGGCCGACAGTATGTCTTGATCTGTAACACTAAGACTCAGTTTTGACCCGTAACTGTTACGGATTGAGACAAACCTGCTGCTGGCGGTGCGAAACCCGCTACTCGACAATGTTGCGCAACGTCTTTCGCGATATCTCCCATATGCTTGCGCCAAGAAGAGGTTGAGGAGCTTGCCAGTGCGTTCGCTCGCGTGGGTGGCTCTGCATTATTGAGGGGAGATACCATGAGGTGCTCAAGTTGTGGAAGCGAGCTGGTGCCGGGCACGACGTTTTGTCCCATTTGCGGCGCCCGGGTCATGGACCAGGGTTTTGACGAGCCGATGGCGAATACTGCCGATCACGCTCAGCAGTATTGGGATCAGTCGCAGGCTCAGCTGGAGCAGCAGTACTGGGATCAACCTCAACAGTTTCAGCCGGACCCCGCTCCGGCCCCCATGTCGATGGCTCCTGCTAAGAAGCCCCGTCGAGGAAAGAGGGTCGCTGCAGGACTGGCTATCGCCGTTGTCGTTATTGTTATGGGCATCGGTGGCTTTGTGGGATTCTCGTTCTGGCAGAAAGCTCAGTATCAAAAGATGGTCGATCAGACGACGGCGGCTGTCAAAAAGACGGTGGACGAGCAGTATGGCGAGAGTTTTGGCGGCTTTGTTCCCAACAATTATGTCAATCCTTCGACGTATAAGGTTAAGTCCGTCAAGGTGAGCAACGTGACGGAGAACAATGGTTTGGTGAGCGGCTCGGCCGAAGCCGTCACGGCGAACCGTAGCTTTCGCTCGACGATGGACTTTACGTTCACCGGCGTCAAAGGTTCGGGCGACGCGGTTTCAAGCGTGACCTTGAAGCTCAACGATAAGTCGACCGAACCCAAGAGGGGCATCGACTTTGACGAGGAAAACGGGCTGACGGACCTGGACCCTGAGCTCGATGGCTCGTCGTGCACGGTTAAGCAGGAAATCCCCGGAGGTGCGCCCTGGTACTACGACCCGTCGTACCATCAGGAGTACTCGTACTATTTCGAAGACGACGAAGGATGGTACCTCTCGGATTCCGGTCGCTACGACGATGATGGCGATTCCGACCCCATGCTCGACATCTCGGGTACCTACGAGGACTCCGGCGGTGCCGCCACGCCGGACATCTACCTCAAGATTTCGAACTATGACGAGGATGAGGGGACGATTTCCGTCGAGTTGTCGACGGACTATTCGCTTTCGAGGAAGAAGCTGAGCGGTCGCATGCTCTTTAGAAAAGACGATATTGAGCTCGAGGACATCGACGACAGTGGCTATAAGGGATTTAGGATTGGCGGAGGCGGCGGCCTGGTGACCAGCGCCGAAGAAATTACCGGTGCAGAGGCGGGCGACGCGGCTCTGGTGTTCGTGCTGAACCCTTCGTCGCCTGGCGGGATTAATGTGTATAGGGGTGACGACCAGGGTCTTTCGGTGCAGACGGGCTACGGCAAAGCGGGACGCTACACCCTTCCTGTTATGACTGGGGTTACGGGCGGCATGATGAGCGGGCTTTCGGAGTTTAGTGCGTGGTCGTTCGAAAACAACACGCCTGCGCCTCAGTTTGTAAAGGAATAGGGGGTCGGCGTCGCTGTCGGCGTTGGGGCCAGTGCCGCCCCGCCGGTCAATAATCTCAATCTGTAACATCTACAGCTCAATTTGCTCGATAACTGTTACAGATTGAGATGTTGTGTCCTGGGATAGCGGTTTGTCTCGATCTGTAACAGTAAGGACCGATTTTGCCGAGTAACTGTTACAGATTGAGACATTGTCTGACGGGGGAGTCTTCTGTCTCGGTCTGTAACATCTGAGACCCGATTTGCCCCGTAGATGTTACAGATTGAGATGTTGTCCGGCGGGGGTCTCTGCTCGGCTCCGTCCGCCCCGTCATCTGTGGTTTACGTGGGGGCATACGG
>OLNG01000618.1_pt1 | contig 27118 bp, 20 predicted proteins | sample 1643091 | NCBI WGS metagenome assembly OLNG01 (sample SAMEA3136661, study PRJEB25190) | human gut metagenome | biome: human gut; feature: human-associated habitat; material: faeces | place: Austria | collected 2013 | reverse complement strand
CACGAAAGAATTCCCGTAAATATTCAGCTGCGGCATAACGATAGAACGTGAATATGTTGCGTTTTGCAGTCAGTGCGGGCAAAGACTATACTGGGAATTGTTTAAAATCAGAGAACTCGCAATCCTGGATTTTTAGAGTTTGCGATAGGAATACATGTATATTATAGGGAGCGGTTGTTGCAAAATATGCAGCAACCGCTTTATCCATTAGACGAAGAAAGAAGATGAGTATTTTCTGTTATGTTTTTTAAAGAAAATAAAGGCATTGTTTATGCGTGTAGATACCGTATTGTTTGGTGCGTAAAATATCTTCGCCCAGTTTTAACCGATGGCATTGACCTAAGACTGCAAGAATTGCTATGTGACGTGTGCCAGCAGAAAGAAATTACGTTGATCAAGGTTCATGTGGAGTCCGATCTTGTGGACTTGGTGATCGAGTTACCGCCACAGCATGGTGTTCATAATGCTGTAAAGCAAATGAAGCGATATCTTTCACATTGCTTACGCCAGGAGTTCCCTGCTTTGAAAAGTCGCCTTCCGACGCTTTGGTCAAATGCGTATTTTATTACGACATGCGGCCGAATGGGGAAAAATTATTATGAGATGATGCAGGATTTTTTGCAGCGGCAGAAACCCTGTAAAAACAACGGAAAGAAAAAGCAGCCTTAAGGCTGCTTTTTTCTATGGATTGCATTTTTTACAAGGCTCATATCCTTGAGCGATGACTTCATCACGGCTTCCCGAGAACTCCTTCTTGTTGGAGTCCTTCATGCGTTTAATACTGCTGCACGAGGGTAAATGGAATTTCTTGGTATTTGTATTCAGGATAAAAGTAGAGCTTGAACTAGTAGGCGAAGATGTATCTTGCTGAGCCGTTGCCTGGTTTGTTTCTGCCACTACAGCCGGCGCCGTAGTGGTTTGTGTGGAGGATGAAGAAGTATTGTTGCTTGCCGAAGAAGCTGTAGTGTTGGTACCATCCTCGTGGCTTTCACCCGTTGTATAGTCAATAGTGATACCTGGCTGAACATTATAGCAGAAGACGTTGAACTCAATACCCTCTCCCCTGTCCTCGACGGACATGGCTTCCATCTGTACTCCGTTAGCAACCAGATTGTTGCCTTCGAAGATTGGGGTTACGCGATATAAGACGTGATGATTATTTGTTTCCTTGATGTAGTCAGCAACCATGTTCTCGAAAGGAAGCATGCCAGTTACATTTAGGTATCGTGTTCCGGTAATGAGATTCTTCACGTTCGCGTTCTCAGCCGTGAGTTGAAATCCCAATAGATGGCAACGATTGTAAAGATATTGGCCATCTACGTGGCTATACTTGACGGTATGCCAACCAGTTGGCTTAACCTGCCCGATGGAACCACGCTCTTCTGTAGGCATCAGATCCTGCCCGACGTTGGCAAACGCTACGCCGCAGCGGCCGAGAGAGTCTAACTCACTATAATGCTCAAATGAGGTTGTCGTGAAATCGGAGTCCGTAAAGGCCGGTATATTATTGTTGATGGGCACATATGGTTCGCCCGAATAGACAGGAAGATCACTGATATCGGTGCTGTAGCTAGAACTATCAGTAGGTAGCGTTTGATCGGAAGCAGTTGTTTCTGCGGTCTCTGTTTGAGATTGGGTGATGGGCTCAACACTTGTGGATGGGGGCTCTACTTGAGAAGTGGATCCACAGGCGGTCAAACCAATCATAAAAGCTACCCATAATGCGAGTAGAGACTTTTTGAGGTTAGTTTTCAAGGCTTTTCCTCCTTATTCTTTCGTGGGCGATGGATTCTGCTTGAGATATTTAATCGTTTCGTTGACGATTTCACGACGACAGAACTTGTGGCCGGCAGAGGTAAAATACCGAATGGGGATTCCAGCCTGTTTAGCGGTGTTGACAGCGTTCCAGAAGCGGGAATGCGACAGGCTATTTACCTGGAGCCAAAGTATATCTGCATTACGAATGACATCATCCGACGGCGGCGTGTCTTCCGAACCATAGTATTGAATGTTTTTGTGGAGGTCCAGCATGCCGGCAATCCAACTCTTGTGTCCGCCTTCACATACGATACGCATACCATCAAATACACTGGTATCAAGCTCAGTGTCAGACGAAGCATCATCATAAGAGTTTACAATCTGCTGCTGAAGGATCGAGATCTCATTATCCATAGCTGCAGACGATTGCTCCTGGTTTGCAATACGTTCAGACAAGGAACGTACTTTTTTCTTAAGAGTCTCATTCTGCGTCTCGACAGCAGTCATATGCTGCACCGTCGCTTCGTATTTTGCTTTCAGGTTAGACAGATCGTTCTCCACCTTCTGCGTCTTATCAGATTTATCGGAGAGCAGCATTGCATTCTTCTCTTTTTCTCTTTGGAGAGCCTGCTTTAGCTGATTGATTTCTTGGTCTTTAGCGCGAAGCATATCTTTCTGCTTGATGGCATTCAGGATGTCAGTGCGCTCACGGTCAATGAGACGGCTGGTATCTGCGCAGGATGCTAGCTCATCAAAAGACATTCTCCAGAAATCGTCCTTGGGCGAAGCTTCACTTTCGACAGAAGAATATCTCATGTCAGTAAGAGCAGAGGATACACCTAGCGATGCTTTCGAGGGAGATACCCCCTTTGTATCAATAAATCCGTATCCTGGGGCATATGGATAGCCCAGGTTGTATGGAGATAATCCGGAGAACGGTAGCTTTGATGTGTGCATAGCGTCCCATAGAGTTGCACGGTCATTGTTTTCTCGCAGAATTCGGTTCATGATAAATGCGCTTGTTTGATGAGGGTTCGATGGTCCAACGCCTTCCGCTTTCTGAAAGAATTTAAGAATGAGCATATTCTTGTCATTCCTGATGACGTCTGGGATATCTGATATATCAACGGAATCAAGAGACAGGCTGTATTGGTCAAACTTGTTAAGAAAGAACGGGATAACAAGGTTAGACTTACCCTGTTCGCCCATATCGTCGACAATTTGCTTTGTGGTCAGATCTAATGCCTCCCTGAAAAGCTGACGACCGGTATCAAAACTGCTTTTACGGATATGCTTAGCGAAATAATTGGCACGTACATCGACAGCCATATTACCACTCATCGGAACGATCCAGTCGTTCAGGGAGAGTTCGTCTTCAAAAACGAAATTTCCGCAAAGAGAGAGAAGCTTATCTGCAGTGCCCATGTCATCGCTACGGCAGCTGGCTGCAACGCAGTATGCCAGATAGCCGCCCATGCGAGCACGGAGCATGCGGTCCTTCATAATCTTTGCATATTCGGGAGTATCAAAAAATGTTTGGATAAATGACGAAGAGAGCCTATGATACTTCCGATGTACCTGAAGTTTAGCAGCTGAAATCAGAGTATCAGCCGTCTTAACCGGTCCTATAGCAGCACTTTTTTCTAGGGCTTCCTCGACTTGTTCCTGTAACTCAACAGGCATTACAGGCATGCACTTCATCAGACCTCTTCGTCCTTCAAAAGACCCCATCTGTTTGATATAGTTTTCAAATTCCTGATTGGACATTCTACCTTTCACGGGAATCACCTCGTTCGTGTGATGGCTTTATTATATCACTAATTGATTTACATTGCAACTGATATATAGTAAAAAACAGAAAAAGCTCAACTCGTCATTCACTAAATAGTGAATGACCAAGTTGGGCTTTTGAGGTCAAACATCTGGCGATATGAATACTATTTCGTCACCAAGAGAGAAAGATCTTTCTATCCCGTATGGGAATGGAGGTGTGATGTGCTCAAGGATTGCCTTTTCAACGAGTTTGTTGCAGATGGATGCCGTCAGTGCAAGACTCCACGGGGCGCCATCGTTGGATTGCGGCCACTCGTGATCAAGGGCTATTTCCTTCTTTGCATCAAATTCGTTTAATACTTGGGATAAGTGCTTTCGATCTATTTCTGCTAAATCATTAAGGCAAATAGCCCATGAAGTGGATTCTCCATAAAAACCATTGGCAATACTCGGATATGCGTTACTCCCTGCCGGGAATGTTGCCGCCATCCAGCGTGTCAGCAGGGATTCCAGTTCGTCAATAGACAGAGTAATGGCGTGTGGATATGTAAAATCATCATCCGAGGAAGTTGATGTGACGTTCTCTTGCGGTGTAAGGTGCGGAGAAGGTTTTTGCTGCGCTTGCGGTGCCGACTGAGCCGGCTTCCCTTCTGATTCGGAAGCCGGGGTCTCCTCCCTCTTCACAATATATGGAGTCAACGAGTTTAGCGCGTTGATGGCCTGCCGCTTAACCGCTTTGTTCCACATGATTGTCAATTTATCCGGGTTCATGCCGTACATAATTCCATGTGTGACATCCGGAGGCATTTGGTACATATCGCGGGGTTCTATCTCCTGGAGGAGTTCCCCTACCTTCAGTACAACTGCTGTCTTAGTGCAAGCAACTTGCATAAGAGCTTGTAAGGTTGGAACATCCGAGCTCAAGGTCGATATTGCATAAAATGTTTTTTGAGCAGCCATGGCTATCCCTCCCCATTAGTAAACCACGTTTTCATTCTGTGGCACACCAATCGTATTAAAGAACTGTGTAATAGTGTCGACTTGAGACTCATCGGTCGCGGAAGCTGTTACACAAACATCGCCAATAAGGTCAGCGCGATAATAAATGATCGGATCTGCTGTGGAATCACTATCATCCGGCTCGGCCATATAGCCATATACGCTTCTCGGCTGGTCAAGATCTGAGGGTACGTATTTCTGAGTGAACTTTCCATCCGCTGCGCCATTGATCAGTTTGTCATAATAGAACAGCCAAAAAGACTCTGCATCATCCCGGCTTCCTGAAATGCAGAATGTTGTAATACCACCGTTGGATGCTTGCCATACAGTAGCTCCCGGATAATTCTCCTGGTTGTAATCACTCACATCTGCTGCGAGCAGATTAAAGGCACTGACCGTGTTTTGATAGTTCTCAAAGATCTGAGTTCCTGTTTCTTCCCATTCGGCAAAGGATTTGCGGCCCTCCGAATTGACAGGATTGACGTATATCGACAGATACTCGTTGATCTCGGCGAATTTTGAAAGGATGATACTCTGGAGATCATCTGAAGATGTCTTCATATCTGTAGCGATTTTGGAATTGCAAAGTGGAGACTCCGATCCAATGTCAAGAACGCCAATTCCATCAGGCTTAATAAGCATGATAGAATCGCGGTCTGCTAAATCCATTTGAGTACGTAACCCTTTCGCCAAAGACTCCGAAGGATCTTCGGTTGTGATTGCAATAGCAACAACTTGATTGTATGCATTTTTCCAGTTGGCGTTATACAGCTGTATTTGCTTCTGGGTATCTTCAGCAATTAGACTGTTAGAGTCCTGGATATAAGATGCCATATCTTCGGGGGTGAATTGCTTTTTTTCAGTTTGGACGGCTGATGAATCCAGATTGTCCTGTGAGTTGTTTCGGTGTATTTGAAATACTGCTGCGCTGGTGCAAGAACCGGCAACAACAATCGCAGCAATGATAGCTGCAGCCTTCTTATTGATTCGAGCCAATTTCAATATCTCTCCTTGGAAGTGCATAATTTACTATTCACGGTATACTGGTATTATAACACTACAAGGGGAGTATTTCCAGCAGAATCGAACATCCAAAGGGGTAGTTGTTTCTAAAGGGAAACCTCGGCCGTTCAATGACCGAGTAGTTTATGTTTTGTCTTTGTTGTCGAATGCCCATGCTGGCGATTCGTCGCTGATACTCAAGCTTCTAGTTGCGCGAGACACAATGGAATGACACGTAGAAACAGGAATGCCTGTAATTTTCGCAATCTGGCCATACGAAAGACCATCCTGACGGTGACTGAGAACCATAAGGTCGCGCTTGTAGCGGGCTATAGCTTCTTTGAGAAGCTTATTTTCATCGAATTCTTCCATGGGTACTTTTTTTCTACATCTCCAACAAACGCCATCTGGGGATGCTGTTTTAATGTCGTGGCAAATGATACATGGTTTAGTAGCGCTTTTTTCGGCATAGCGACACTTAGAACAGAGTTGGTCGGGGGAATTTGTCTGTCTACTATGGCACTTTTTACATATATACTTATAGGTTCTCATGATTTGAAATCTCCTCTTCTGGCACTGCAGTACACCTCTTGCTTATGAGTATATATTATACCATCGGCGGGGCTTATGTCAAACCAATAGAGCCTGTTCTGTTGCTTTGACTGAATCCCGAGCTAGTTTTGTTCAAACACATGTTCGCAACTATACCAAAAAATAAAAGCAGCTGGGACATGCCCAGCTGCTTGTTGTTAATACGGTAAAGAATCCTGAATAAGTTTTGCAAACGAGGACTCATCATCCGTTGCCTGTTCAGGTACAGTGAAGCCTTCTTCTGCTTTCTCAAAATCCCTCATTGGATCATGGGAGGTCTGCATAGGAGCGGATACTGCCTCTGCTGCCGTGGGGGCAGGTGCAGTGGTATTTTCATTGGGAACCGTGGCTTCTCGCGTAGCCTGATTTTTTGTATCATTCTTGGGCGGTTCTGGGATGTTGCTATAGGTGAACGGGACAATAACAAAAGACCAGTCATTGTATACCGTTACCACGCCATCCTTTTCCACCTTGCGTGGCTTCTGCGGGCGGATATTGAACTCGCATTCGAAACGATGTCCTTTTTCAACGTCCCGGCAGATGTGTTCTGCGGTCGAACCAAAAGCCGTCAGTTCGTAGAACATTGGCTCCGGCACAATTTTGGTGCCATCTTTACCAGCATACGGCGGCAGATTGACTGCTAACGATACTGTGCAAAAGCTCTTGCCGCTGGCTCCGTTATTCATGACGGGTTTCTTGGTCACATGACCAGATATATAACCTCTTGCTTTCTGAACAAACTGTAACATGTAATAACCTCTTTCTTTTTTGGAATGAATGACTTATTGATGACTTACTTGTTAATTGTGGGTTAACACCTCCAAATGTAAAATATATAATAAAAAACCCATACACTCGTAAAAGGAGTATATGGGTAGAAAGCGAAAAGTAAAAACAGCGCTTGTGCGCAGAAAGGGACAAAATAACAAAGAGACTTTATGTGTCTATTATAATAAGTCTACGTTGATAAGTCAATAGCCAAAACGCAAATAAAGGTTGCACGAAAAATCAATTAGTGATATAATAAACCCATGAAGATGCTCTGTCTCAAGAGCAGATATCCGTGGAAAGGAGAACGTAGTGGACAGTATTTTGTGTAAAGAATGTAAGGAATGCTTATTTATCAATGCTTTACAACTTATAATACAGTCCTCTACTAAATATAAACTATGGAAGATAAGAAGAAGTCAAGGTTTATCTCAGTGTTGTTATTCCTGAAGAGGAATTTTGGGTTATATGGCGGTATGTTGATCGTTATCATCCTATTTGGATTTATACTCATGGCGGAAGTTGTTCCATCCGCTTCTATGGAACCTAATTATTCGGCGGGCAGTTTTTGCATCGGCTTACGGTTAGGAGATAAGAGCACTCTGGATCGAGGAACACCGATTTTCTTCAGGCATGAAGATGTGATCATGTTCAAAAGAGTTATTGGCCTGCCAGGTGAGACGGTATCTCTGAAAGATGGGCATGTGTATGTCAATGATGAACTCCTTGATGAAACTGAGTACCTTGCAGACGACGTAATGACCTATCCCCGGACCGATGAATCTGTATTCACCGTACCTGAAGGCACATATTTTGTAATGGGTGATAATCGCGGAGATAGTGCAGATTCTCGGGTCTGGGAATATTCTTATGTTCAAACTGAGGATATAAAGGCTACATATCTTTTCGGTTTCAAAATTCCCTTCTGGAATAAACTAATAGGCGAATAATCCAATAGCAAAGGCCGCCACACTCTTGTGGCGGCCTTTGTATACCATTTATTCCGAATAAGGCTTCCGTTGCATTGGGTTTTGCGCTCAAAGCAAAACTTCCATGTAACGAAGAACTTTGGGCTTTACCCGTAGCTGTTCTGCGTACTGTATCAGTTTGCGGAGATCCTTGTTTTTGGATGCAGCATAGCGTTTCATGGCATACCCGACAATCTGAATATCATTACCACTACCGCGCAGTATGTCACACAGGGTCCGTTCCAGGTCGTAAATACGGATTGGGTTACCGGATGGGGACTTGGTTTCGGTTTGGCCAAAATAGTAGTTCTCTGGAACCACACGCTTTACAACCACATTCTCTTTCTTCAAAGACGAGGCATTGTAGCCCTTTGGGAAGGTCATTGTATATTTTGCCGGGGTACGGTCCGAATAGCCCAGCAGATACAGTGCTGTATCGTGTGAGTAAATTCCTCGTCCATACTTGAGCTGCAATAGGTAGAAATCATCTTCCCATGCGTTGTTCTGCACATACAGACCACGGCTGAAACGATACAACTCACCACTCACAACCAGTTCCTGCAAAATACTGCGATGCAGCCCTGCGGCGGACACCTGAGCTGCGGTGACGGTACCGTCTTTCGATGCTTCCAGCAGTGATTGTATTTTCTCTTTCGCGTCCATACCGTTCCCCCGTCCCTGTTGACGCTCACACATTATATTATATAGAAATAATGTGTGAGCGTCAACTGACAGAGTGCTATCCTGCAGCAATTCCAAGGTCTCTTCAAACCCAAGAGCAGAAAAGGTCTCCACAAAAATAGTGGCGACCTTTTGTAATACTCATACCGAAACACTTTTTCCGTAACGGACATAGATCAGAGTCTTATCGGCAATCGGGGTCTCCTCGTAGATTGCTCGGAGTGCATACGCATAAGTATCAAGCTGTGTCTTATAGTGCGCGGATTTTTCTGCTTTCATATCATCAGAATCCAGATAGTCTGTCTTGAAGTCAATAATATGAATACCATCAGCATCGACATAGAACAGGTCGATAATGCCTTGCAAGAGGACATCATCATCGGATGCTTCTTCCCCGAATACTTCATTACCAGGAGCCAGGACGGAGAAACGATATTCGCGATGGAGCTGATCGGCGGGCACAAGTGCCAACTCCTTGCCAACCTTGGATGTGAACAGAGTTTTTAACGCCGGAACCAGTACAGCATCCGCTTCATCAACAGACAGGAACTTGCCAGACTTGAGGCGAATAATTTCCTGCTGGATGCCGTCACTCTCGTTGACGCACTTCTGGAAGTCTGCATACTGCAAGAACTTATGGGTGGCAGTTCCCTTCTCTGCGGCCGAGAAACCTTTCTTCTTGGCGAAGTTGGGGCGGCGGATTGTGACGTTCCTCTTCACCATGCTCAACGTCGAAGCAGCGGCCGCTGCCGGGGTATGAATGGCCTTCTGGTATTTGTATTCGAATGCCAGATCATTGCGGATCTTCGTAGAGTCAAGGTAGTCAAACTCTTCAACCGGAAGAGAAACATCGTCTTCGGATATCATAGAACTCTCCGTGATTTCCGACATAGTTAAAGTCTTGCTGTGCAGCTCTCGTGCATTGATGACCTTGATATTCCAAGGAAATTTGCCAGCGTGATACTCTGTGGTATCAAGACCGGTCAGTGCACGGAGGCATTTTGCTTCCGGACGGAGCAGCGAGGAGAGAATAATCCACTCACCCGGCGTGTTGACGCTCTGAGAAACAGATGCAGGGAGAGGATACTCTACGTCAGAGAGAAGACGCTGCATCGTACGAGTCAGCTTATCGCAGTACGTCATTACCAGGCGCTGCTTTGCACGGGTCATAGCTACATACAGGACACGCAGCTCTTCCGATTTTGTCTCAACCAAAATGCTATTGGCAATAGCGGTTCTGGCGATGGTCGGGTGACGATAGCCTTTATCCTTTTCTACCAGCTGTACACCGACGCCGAGAGTCGGGTGCAGGAGCGTGGTACTCTTGACGTCACTGGTATTAAACCGACGAGACAAATCAGTAAGGAATACGATCGGAAACTCAAGTCCCTTGCTGGCGTGGATAGACATGATAGTCACAGCTTCGTCTTCCAGAACGCAAGCAGATGCCTGCGGAAGCTCTTCGCCTTGGTCAATAAGAGACTCGATATGGCACAGAAAACCAAAGAGGCCTCTTGCACCGCCCATCTCAAACGAGCTGATCATTTCGCCAAACTTACGGACGTTGGCCATGCGCTGTTCGCCGTTACTAAGAGAACCAAAGACATCCTCTGCATCAGTCTCGAAAAGCAGCTCTGTGAACAGATCGCTCAATTTGCTGTACGGAGTCATGCTGCGAAGTCGTGCCAGCTGGGCAAGAAACATCTTGCTCTTGTCATTGTCAGCCAGACCGGGCGTAGCCGCGTACTCTACCAGAGCGTCGTAGAAACAGGAAGTCTCTTTCTGGTTAATGCGAATATCCGCCAATTCATCAGCGGTAAAGCCAACCAGCGGCGAGGCCATAACAGAAATAAGAGGAATGTCCTGCACCGGACTGTCAATGATCTGAAGGTAAGCATACAGCGTCTGGATCTCGGTGGTGTCCATGATGGACTTGTTGCGAGACGACTTGCTTGCAATACCGAGGTCGGTCAGAGCCTTGACGTAATGCGGCGCAGAGTTTTTGGTAGAACGCATCAGAACAACGATATCGTTTGCGGTGATCGGTCGCATCTCATGTGTATCTTCGTCCATGATCGTGTCTTCACGAAGCATTTTCTGAATGCGCTGAGCAACATACTTTGCTTCGATATCGATCTTGGCCGCACTGCCGGACTCCGCAGCGTCATCGTCAGAGGCGCTCTCCCCTGCGATATCTTCCATGTTGATCGCTACGAGTTCTACTGCGTTGCGAGAGATCTCTTCATCCTCTGGGAAATCGGTTCGGCCGGCAGCCAGTGCTTCCTCTTCGTTGTAGTTGATACCGCCAACTACCGGGCTCATGCAGCTATGCATGACGTCATTGGTCGCTTCGAGGATTTCAGGGCGAGAACGAAAGTTCTGGCTGAGAAGAACCTTGCGCGGCTCCCCTTCTCTTGCCTCTGTGTAATCCTTGTAGGCGTTGTAATGCGACAGGAAGATAGACGGGTCGGCCAGACGAAAACGGTAAATGCTCTGCTTAACATCGCCTACCATGAAGCGGTTGCTGCCGGTACTGATTGCTTCAAAGATGGTTTCCTGTACACCGTTGCTGTCCTGATACTCATCGACCATGATTTCGCAATAGTTCTTGCTGATATCAGCAGCAACTTCTGTACGTTCATGGGTCTTCGGGTCAAGCAGTAGATGAATGGTCATATGCTCCAGATCGGAGAAGTCAACAACGTTGTTGGAACGCTTCTTGGCGCTGTATCTGGTGGTGAAGAGTTTGACCAGCTCAAAAACGCCATTGATTGACGCTTCAGTCTTACTGAGGTCGTTAAGCACAGTGTCGGACATTGCATCAAATGCCTGCAACTTGTTCTTTACGGCCAGCTTGTATTTGTCGCGCAGTTCCCTGATGCGCTCTTTGGTCAGAATAGATACCTGCTCTGTCTTTTTAACAGGCTTCAGACGGCCCCATGCAACGTCCTTGGCTACTACCATGTCGTTCCATGTCACAGCACAGGTAATGTCAAAGAGCTTGCGGTAGTCTGCCTGCAGCGTTTCTGTATAGGCAGCGCTCAGGGCTTCATCGGCCTCGCACAGTTCAATGGCCAGTTCGACCAACGGTAACTGCGAACGAATATAGGACTTGGCGTTGTCTATGAGATATTTACCCCACGGAGTTTCAGCCGCGTCAGAAAACTTGCGCACATCCATATTGGACAGACACTGCTTTACCCATTCCATACGCCACGGGTGGCTCTGTACAGTGTCATATACGCCATATGTAATGGCCGGCACCGCGCTGTCATCGCGGCCGAAAGCAAGTTCTTCGATAAAAGCCTTGATATTCTCGTGCTTATCGAGATTTGCATAGATATGCTCGAGCAGGTCTTCCATAACATCCGCTTTCATAACGCGGCTCTCCTGCTCTTCCATGACACGGAAATCCGGGGCGAGATCAGCCATTGCTGCATAGGTTCGCAGCAGGTTGGCACAGAAAGAGTGTACGGTCGAGATCTGAGCACCGTAAACAAGATGCATCTGGTTCTGCAAATGTTTGTTATTGGGCGAGGCAGCGAGTCTCTTGGATAATTCGGCAGTAATCTTGGCACGGAGTTCGGTCGCTGCAGCCTTGGTATAGGTAATTACCAGAAAATCAGTAATGTTCTGATTTTCATTGCATACTCGCTCCATAATGCGATCTACGAGCACTTTTGTCTTGCCCGAACCGGCAGCAGCGGCCACCAACAAATTGCCGCCACGATCAGTTACGACTGCTTTCTGTTGGGGTGTTAATTCAAATTTCTTCTCCATAAAACTGCCTCCTGTTCGGACTGTTTTCTTAATGTTATTATATCACTAATTGATTATTTGTGCAACCCTTATATGGATAGTTCACAAAAAAGAAAACCCGGCTGATCAGCCGGGTTGAGGTGATTATTTTTTTGGAAGACCAACGGTTCTGATGAAGACGTCTCGGGATACCCACTCGAAACGATTCCAACGTTCTGATGTGCAGATATCCAGAGCGGCATTCATAATTGTTTTATCAGAACGCTTTTCAGTGGGAATACCGTACTCACGGACGAAATTCTGTACCTTTTCGAGATATTCTGCCCCAAGGATGCGTTCTACCGTCTTAATGGCCAATTCGGTCCAAACGGAATCCAGAATATCGCCGAGATTGCAGACGGCACTGGTGCGGTACGTCAAGCGTCGTCCTGCTCCCTGCCCTTTGTAGGCGGAGCAACCGCCGTGATAGTGGATATTAAGATCTTTGAGCTTGATGGAGTCAATGTCAGGGATGTCCTTGATACTGTCAATTTTATTACTCGAGAACTGCATAACTTATCCTTTCCGCTGCCCTTTTGGGCAGCTGTTGTTCCTTTCTCTTCGAAACTTCTTTTGTGATTTGGTTCCAAAAATCTTCTTCAGAAACCTTTGCGATGTAGCGAAACTTTGTCCCGCAGCAATCTTTGTGGCACGCACCCTTCAACGGGCAGTACCGGCAAGCGTTTCGCTCCGGGCCACGAGAAATCGGGTTTGCAGCAACCTTACCGGTTGCAATGTTTTCGACGATATCGCGCAGCTTATGGACACTGAACTGATTGAGCGTATCCAGCTGTTCAGCGGTGCACACATCACCGGAAACCGAGCCGTCTTTGCTTACTTTGACATTCAAGTATTTCCGCTTTCCATCCTCATCAGAATGCTCAGTTGCTTCGAGGACTTTGGGGTCGTTCAGAAGAACGCCTCGACGCATAAGCATTTTCGTGCGCTCAATCTCAATCTTTTCGTCGCTGAGGCGAGTCTGAGCTGCTACGAGAGGAAACTTTGCAGGGCTGTAGAGGGCACCGGCCGGCAGAGAACCACCGGTCACGATGTCATTGCCGCCATGCTCGCTGGCATTAACAGCGCCCATCATATAAAGAACAGGCTGCATATCAATACCGTTCTGGATGTCAGCAAAGTCAATCGACTTAGAACGGCCGGACTTATAGTCACTGACCTGAAAGTAGTCCTTGCCATCGATATTGCACGCATCTACACGGTCGATAATACCGGTGTAAACGCCTTTCGTCTTACCGCAGTCAACGGTGATTGCCGGGAAGTCAGCGCCTTCGCCGCCGATACGGCATTCAAACCCAGTGCTGATAAAGTCGCTGGTACGTTTACGGGGTGCTTCGGTTTCCATGATATAATTGAGGATTTCCCTTGCCTGCCGCTTGTAGAGGTAGACGAAGCGTTCCGGCGCCTGCTCGATACCGTGCATTTCCTTGACGGTATAATCGTCGATATGTTTGTTGGTGATGGCAAGCAGCTGCTCATCAGAGATCTTTTTGAACCCGCCTTTGGCTTCAACTTCTCGGATGGTGGTCTCCAGGATCTTATGCATAAAATCGCCGAAGAAAGGCTCATTGAGTTTGGAACGAGGAGGCTCTTTCAGGAGGAGACCATACTTCAAGAAGTAATGGTATCGGCACGAAGAGTAGACATTGCAGCGTGTAGCCGTCAGATTTACTCGCTCGCCAAACAGACCACGAACAGAATGATGAGACAGGTCTTGCAGTTCCCAGTCTGCCTTATCCGTGACGCGAAGGGCTGCCGTCTGCAAGGCCGGATTGTCGATAAGCGCAATACTTGTGATGATGTTATCATAGCCTTTGCGATTATATACTCGACCCATCAGGCGGCCTGTCATCTCGGCGGACAGCAGGTCTGCTTCGTAGATGCCGTTTTTGCCGCAACCACGAGTTGGGGTCAGCTCCGGGAACATCATATTTACTCGGGTGTACAAATGAGATGGGGTTGCTGGTGTCGCCGGGTCGCTGGCGTAGGAGAAGACAAGCATTTTCTGCGCACCGGCAACAACTGTATTGATCTCGGATAGAGATCTCTTTGCAATGTCATCGCTTGTGCCCGGGAGATAAATGTCAGCCGCAGCAGACAGCTCGTTGATTTCTGCGTCACCGAGTAGACCGGACGGTGCAATATATGCAGGGAAAACGCCCTCCTCGGCACCCGCGATATATCGAATTTTAGATTGGAAGTATCGAGCGTCACCAAGATTAAGGACATTGATCTGATCAACACTAACAGGGATAGTTGCAATGCGATATGTGCTCAGCATCAGGCGGAACAGTTTTGCAAACTCAGACGGCGAACGCTCCATACTTACTGCGACTTCGTGCATCTGCTCCATCGCGTCGTTGAGTACGCTGGAAATTTGAGCGTATTCTGCCGCAATCTGATCTTTGCTCTGCTGCATATCATCAACGATGCTTTGCAGGCGGTCTACGAACTGGATTTCCTCAAGAAATTCATAAAAAGACTCGACCTGCTCAGCGACGTTTTTGCTGTCTTTCAGGCTTTGCTGCAGATTAAGCAGCGGTGTTGCGCATTTGACACGGATACGATTTAGTTCAGCAAGAGTGGCTACATCAGCCTCGGTAAAATCGTAGCCATAACCGCGAGGGTGAAGTGCCCAACCATCGGTATCTGTAATCCAACCTTTGCCGTGAATGTTCCAGGTCCGAATATATTCTTCGAGAAGGTCTACCTCTCTTGCATCAAGCCCAGACAACCCAGACTTGATATAATTAAGAGTATCCTCTTTCTGCATGCCACGAGTAGCGCAATTAAGCGCAGAAAAGATAGCTAACATGAGCGGTTTCTTTGCGATTTCGTCCTTACGGCTCGCAAAATATACCGGGATATCATAACGGCGGCATACGGACGCAAGGATGGGCTCGTAACGCTCATAATCCGGCAGGACAATGGAGATGTCCTTATAGCGATAACCATTGCGTACAGCTCGCAGGATTGTTCCTGCGATGTGCTGACATTCTTGATACGGGCTGGGGTCACAAAACAGACGGATAACCTTTGCTGCGTCGCTTATAGTGCTGTCTGCCGCAGGAGTCTCATCACAGAGATGTTGCTGGAGATAGCTTAATGCAGCGTGATCCGCGCTATTATTGCCCGAGTTGAAGATGTCATAATCCAAACCCTTGGCTTTGGCAAAATCGATGATTGACTGGGCTGTGTGATTTGCGCTGATGCGGCCGGACTGTTCGTCGCCAATACCGTTGATGTCAAAAGCAAAATGGATATAATCCGCCTGCTGGATGAGCAGCTGAATGAGGCGCATCTGCTGGTGCGGAAAATCCGAAAAGCCGTCAACAAACCATGCGGAGCCTCTTGCCCATTGCGTAGTTGCGATGATATCTGTGATATTATCGATGTGCTCAGCAGGGTCTAGTGCGCTTTTCTGGCAAATGGCTTCGTATTCGGTGTACAGAGCCGCCATATCGTTGAGCTTATTCTGGAGCACAGGAGAGACCTTTTTAGCTGTATCCTTTAGTTGCTCAATATCCATACCGGATTGACGCAGCATAGAGTAATTGTCGAGGAGCTTGCCCAGAAACTCAGGGCGAGAGGATAGGCCGCTGTACACCTTCAGCGCATGGGATTTAGTGGCGTTGTCTGCTGCGAGAGCAAGGGCTAGCAGACGACCGCCCTCATCGAGCATTTCAGCACGATGACCGCATTCAGCATGAACTAAGTCGAAAAGCTCATCGAAGCCGACAACAGACACCCGATTATTGCTCAACGAGTTACCCAAGGCGGCGCAGACAGAGCGTGTGTATAGGAAGGTGCTCTGCTCGGGGATCAACAGAAAAATGCGTCCTGCGTAAGAGACAGAAAGATTTTTGATCGAGTTAACCAGAGTTGCCTCACGTTTGGAACGGTTTAGTCCTGTTTGAATCGTCAGCATTGCACTCACCAGCCTTATCTTTGATGGACTTATTATATCACTGTTTGAAGTTTTGTGCAACCCTTATTTTAAAGTTCGCAGGAATGAGAAAGGTCATCGGACTGCGTTTGCTCGATGGCCTTGTGCGTTGGTTATTCTGTTTGAATACGGCCTCTTGAACGAGAAATACCGGAGAAAATGGCTCAAAGCAAAAGGAAAACCCCAGTATTGATACTGGGGTTTTCGGTGTGGCAATGCTGAATTGCCTCTTGACTTTTGTAACCATATAATAGCACGAAGCCATTGCTTTGTCAAGTTCTTGCTTCTTGCTGCTCCATTCCACGCAAATGACGTCTCAAAAACAAAATGTCCCCGGTGATGGCCTACCGGGGACAGAGGGTGCTTAGTGAGCATACTCTTGTCATGCATTAACATGCGTAGCACAAGACAATTGTTTTGTCAAGTTTCCATTATGTTTGCCCATTCCTATTTTACTACCATCAAGTATTACACAACGCTCAAACCAGATGTGGTGGGAGAATAAATGTATTTTTGTTTTACTACCATTAAAAATTACACAACTCTCAAACGAGCGTATGGGCACGTTACCGTTGGCAAGGGTTTTACTACCATTAAGAATTACACAACTCTCAAACCCACACCGCCCAAGGGGAGCAACTCTCGCAGTTTTACTACCATTAAGAATTACACAACTCTCAAACAGCGTGAAGGTGGCCAGATTGCTTACATCAGTTTTACTACCATTAAGAATTACACAACTCTCAAACATAAATGCTTTATTGGCAGGAGTCCATGGTATTTGCTGGCGATATTTTAAACTGGTATCACGACTGCCATATAAGGCAGTCATGATTGATGCTATTATAAAAGTAGACACGGAAAGGTGGAAAAAAGTCTTTCCGAGAGTTATCATAAAGACGAGTATTCTACCAGAAGGGAGAACGTCTTTATGGGAAAACATTTAAATCCGCTGGAAAAAGAATTTTTAATCCGGAAGTACAAAAGCAATCCGCGATTGAAGATGACGGATTTCTGTATAGCAAATGACATATCAATCAGCTCCTTTCCGAAGTGGCTTAAACAGTATAATGAGGGTGGCCTAGAAGGCCTGGCCCGCGCTGACAGCAAGATCAAGGATGTACTTCCAGAAGGAATTGATCGAACAGAAGAGTCATACAAGCGTGAAATACTCAAACTGCGAATCGAGAACGAACGGCTTAAAAAAAACTATGCCGTGCGGAAGACGGATGCTGGAGAACTGGAATATATTCGTTTAAAACCGAAGAATTCGAAATTATAGAACTTCTTTCCAGAGATTACGATATAAAGACTCTGTGTCAGCTTATGGGAGTCAGTCGTTCAGGATATTATAAGTGGAAAAATCGTGACAAAAGTGGACGAGATATAAATCGTGAAGCAATGATTGCGCTGGTATCTGAAATTCATGAAGCTCATCCATCTCATGGATACCGCTGGGTTGCTGCTTTTCTCAGATTGAATTACGGGCGGTCATGCAGCGACAGTTATATTTATAAAATCTTTCGCTGTTTAGGTATTCAATCCCAGACAAAACATAAGCCGCATTACAGGCCTCGCAAAGTACGAGATTTGTATCCTAATCTCATTTTTACAACGTGGGAAACGGTAGATCGTCCCCGGCAGGTCATAGTATCTGATATGACTGTATTAAAACCGTGGATATTCTATTTCGAACTGACACTCTATTTCGATGTATTTACCAAACAGATTCTCTCTTGGAAGCTTTCGAATCGCAGAGGCGGACGCGAGCAGTATCTAGATGGCCTTTCGGATGTGATAGAGCTGTTGAATGGCAGCAGGGATCCGACCATTATTCATACTGACCAAGGCTCTGTATATTCATCTAAAGCATACAACGAGCTGATAAAAGATAGTAACATTATCCGTTCCATGTCTCGAGCCGGTAAACCAACAGATAATCCCGTCAACGAGGCATTGAATGGCTGGATCAAGGAAGAACTGTATATGGATTTTCGCTTAGAGGAATGTCGTACTGAAGATGATGTTAGAGAAGTGCTGCATCGCTATGTTAACTTCTATAACAAGCAGCGTCCCTGCTTTGCCCTTGATTATGATACACCTGACCACTACTGTGAACGTTTTAATCGCGGCGAACTGGAACATCGAGATACCTTTTCGCAGCGTGTGCTGAGTGAAAAGCCAAAATTCATGCAGAAGAAACGAACCACCAAAAAATAATGATAGCTCATGTTCGACTTTGCCCTAACTTTTCAGAAAGCATATTGCATTCGATCAGCTTGAAAATTCATATTTTTTGACATTTTCCGAATTGTGTCCACTTTTGAAAATTTTAAATCAATAAAAATAAGCTTTGTGTCTACTTTTGGAATATACATAGTTGATAAAAATATAGCTAGTGTCTACTTTTGAAAATTAAATTTAAAAAATAATATTTTTCGTGTCCACTTTTATTGACTGGTTCAGATACCATAGGGAATACGCTTTTCATCGCAGAAAATGATGTGATTTTTTGCCTATTAAGTTCACAAAGTAGATATGCTGTCAAAGAAATAGCAGTGGATTCTAAGATGAGTACGGATATTCGTTAAGATGTACTTTTTATACCTTCTTGGTTTCGAACTACTAAATACCCCATTTTGTAGTCCAGTTTGGAAACACTGGAAATACAGACAATACGCCAGCTCATAGAATAGCTCCCTACTTCAAAAGGTCGATTTTATGTTCATACAAACCAGTAACAGATTGCGCAACTAAATACGCTGTTTGCAGTTTTCCTAAGCTAGAAGAGGGACGATATCTCGTTTCTTCGCTTAAGCCTCCAATACATTTAAGATTGGGATGAGTAGAATTGCACTGAAAAGCCTGTAATATTTTGAGCAAAAGTTCACATTGTTCCTTGATGGGCATGCCTTTGAAAATTGCTCGACCATTAGATAAATGGGCATGTAAGGCCTTCATAAATGTCGGATATATCGAGTGATCACTTTTTGCTACAAACCAATCGTATAACGAAAGATTTTGTTCTTGTGTTATACCATCAAATTTCGAAATAGGCAGTGTTTCATCTTTTGAGGAGGCACAACGCATAATATATTTAGAAAGTAATTTTACATATTGCTCTCGCTTTTGATCAATGAACAACTGATTAGTCAGCTTAAGCTCGAGTAAATCCCTTTTTGCAGCATACCCTGATAAAAGCAGCCTTTTATTATCCAATTCGAGCGTAGCATTAAGTTGAATTTTATCATATATAATCTTTGGATGATCTAGTTTCAAAACTTTTTTGCAATACTGGAGTGCATTTTTTTCATATAATTCTTTTCGATAAAGCAATACCGGGCGGATTTCCCTAACTCGCTTCTTACCTTTGGTAAACTCCACAACAAAACAATATGCAATATTCTGGGTTTCGTATCCACCATACTTTTCGATAGGAAGTGTTTCCTTTTTACGAATTTGACCTTTGCCAGCAGACTTGTGGGACATATCGAACAGTTTTCCGTTTTTTTCATAAGGCATGTGCGTAACAATAACACTGTTCTTTTTCATATAGCGTTGAACCATCTTTATTGTTTCTTTTTTGTTCCATGCATCAGGAGTATCCATCTTTTTGAAAAGAGTTTCGGCCTTTATACTATATTTTTCATTTTGGATATTTTTAAAGAATTGCTCTGTGAAACGCGTATCATACACGTTGCCAACGACGATATTGAGATATGCATCTTTGGCATGGTGCAGATCATTGACCTCTCGGCATTTAATCATGTCGAACTCCTGCCGGAATTCAGACACATTTCCGGCTTTGGAGAAGACAATGCGTGTGTTATCTCCATATCGATCTTTGAGGAGAGCCGTGAGGGCCTTGGTGGATTGCTGCGTTTGAACAAGCTGACGTGCGATGAAATCCGATAGCTCCTCGGTTGTAAGTGGGGTCGAGCGGACCAGTCGGCTATACTTCTTCTCACTGATCAATCCCTTGTCTTTGAGCAGTTTCCAGAACGGAATCATCCTTTGGCGAATATTATCGTCAATCGGATACGTGTTTTTCTTTTCACGGTTCAATTCATTTTTGACGAGTACCAAATTGCTTAGGCTGTCATCCTTGATCCTTGAGCGCGGGAAAATGTGATCTCGGTCATATCGCTCGCCGCGCATAACCGAAGCCAGATCCATAGGCTCACCAGAATACATACACCTGCCAAACTGAGTATAGTACAGATACAGACGTTCGCTGCGCAAGTGGCTTTCCTCTTCGGACTCCAAGTGCTTGGTCAAATCCTTCATTTCGGCATCGCTGATGCACATCTGAGCCAAGAGCTGAGAATCCTTTTTACATGCCTTATACAACTCTAACAGCTTGTCTTTTCTTGACTCTGTGCGCTTCCCTTTCAGTTTTTGGCTGCTATCTCGCGCTACCTCGACAAAAATCTTGGCCGGCGCAGCTTTGCGGAGCTTTACAATTTCATCGACAATGCGAAGCGTCTGTCGTATGCTTCTGCGTACAGCCGGAGAGATATAGAGCTCGTCCAATTTGTCGGAGAGAGTCTCATTATTACCAAAATTCTCATTCCGGTATGCTTCGGCATGTGCCGCAAACTCATACTTATCAGACAGTAACTGCATGAGGTTGTTGTTCGTGCCTCTCAGCATGTCCATGATATTCTTGGCTTCGCCGTATTCGCCTGCTGTGTAAATGCCCGTGAGAAATGTTTTGGAAAGCCGTCCCCAATCAGTATAGTGCAAACGAGAGATTTTCTTAATATCGCCTTCGGTCAAGACATCTGCATGCGTGCGCAGCCAGCGGCGCAGCATTTTCTTATCATCGCCAAAGACAAGAATGTGTCGGATGATATCTTCCACCAGTTCACGGTCGCCGGTTCGTGTGAGAATGTCGGCGAAATCCTTGTGTGAACGCAAATCCGATTTAATGTGGTCGTCAATACCGGTAATTGCATCTGCATCAACCTTTTTAGACAGCCATCCGTTTGCCTGCATGTACGCAAGGATCTTGCGTTTGGTGACTTTCCCCTTCTGGCCGGGTGCAGGGTGAAGAAACATGTCGTTAATCAGCTGCTTCTTCTGGCCTATGGGCAGAGGCTCGCCTTCAACTTTAAGCGGATTCAGCTCGTTCAATAGGGTGAATTCGCTGTAAAGCAGAGAATCTTTAGGCAGAACCAAATCACCGGTATAGGTACAGCGGCCTACCAGATTGACCAGGAAGGCTTCAGAAGAGCGGTTAAGATCGATGAGACGATCAAAATTCCATGGATAGATGCGCTGTTTCTTGCCTTCATCGGTGCGAACAGCCCAGTGATGAGAGGCATTGTCGCTAAGCGGTCCAACGTAGTAAGGTACGCGGAATGCAAATGTTTTCTTAATCTTTTCGGCCGGGGTAAAGCCGTCGTTCTCCTTCTGGGAGAGAAACGGTAAATAAGACGATGCATTAGTGAGAATTGCATCTACTTCTCGCATTTGCAGCTGATAAGGGATAACGCCATTTTCGTAGTTTCTGAGGCGGGGGAGAAAACTTCCGTCGCAGATTTGCTGGTAAATGGTCGAGAGGGCTGGATCTGCTTCATTCTTCAGCTCCGGCAAGACTTTTTTCAGGAATTCGCAGAAGGCAGCCTGGGAGCAAGCATAATCTCCACTTGCATGATGATACCGGCTATACGCAGCATAATTGTTCAGCTTATCTTCCTTTGCACAAAAGATTTTTTTGTAGTGCGCCGGATAATGTTGCTGGACATAGCGCTTGAGTGTCTTAAGATCAATGTGATTTTGGTCATAGGCAGCAATCTTAGCGTCGCAAAGGAACTGGTGTGAACCAATGATTTCGGCCAGACGTGCTGCATCGTAAACTTCCTTGGCCGATACGATGACAGAGATATTCTCTTCAAGGGCCTCGCTCAATTCATCGTAATGTGCATCCAGATCGTCCTGCATGGACACGCTTACGTCTTTAAGTTGTGCATCGCCAAACAGGTTTTTCAGCTTAACCTTTTTGCCGGCCAGCAGCTCCGAAATATAAAACTGAGACAGCCCTTCTTCGTTCTTTCCCGGTTTCTTCAGGCCGGCATTGAGGGCTTGTGCTTTGGCGGTAAGCCCCATATGACGAGCCTTCAGTACATTCAGATATTCGTCCTTGTCTGACAGCACGATATCGAGATCATATGTGTCAGATAGGAATGCACAGAACTCATCGAATTTACTCTCCAAGGATGAGCCGTTCGACGATGTATCAGACATTTCGTAAAGAAAGTGACCGCGCGATTTCATCAGGTGATGCAATGCCAGAAAAACAAGTCGAACATCGTGCGGTTCGGCCGAATGAGCCAGTTCGCTGCGAAGATGATAAGCGGTCGGGTACGCCTTGTGATAGTCACGGTCGGTAAAATTCTCATCCGCAAACAGCGAATATTTTGAGGAGCCGCTTTTATCTTCCTGCCAGAGATCACTTTCGTGCATACGCACCAAAAACTGAGGATCCTTTTCGTTTAATGCCGGAGCGAACAGCATTTCCAGGATATCCAGGCGCTGCTTGCGTCGGGCCAAACGGCGCCGCGCAGAACGAGCAGTACGTCGTTCCACAGCTGTTTTAGCTTCCGGGAAAAGTCGGACACCCCACATATCTTTACCTTTGCATCTTAACAGACGATACAAAGGGTCAGTAACAGCCCATCCGGCGGAACTTACACCTACATCCAGACCTATATAGTAATCACTGTATGGAATGCCACTTAACTTTCTTGCAGGCATTTTTCTCACTCCCTATTGACAAAAATAGATTTAAGGCGCATAATTAAGTTGTTCTTAATTTTACTACCATTAAGAATTTCACAACAGTTCAAATAAGCATTTTGCGAACCCGCCGTTTTCACGGCCCACAGTGTGTGGATGAAAGAGATCTCTTTTGAGATCTCTTTTTATTTTTAATAAAAAGGATTGCAAAAAAGGAAATTGAATTATTGAATATGCTTTAATTATATCACTAACGGATTTATATTGCAATGCTTATTGTTCAATGCAAAGTGATAAATAAATCTATTGTTTGGACGAGAGATGCGAAAAGGTCTTCAAGAACAGCTGCTGCGTTGGGGAGCAAAAAAGGACCTATCAACAGTGATGATACTGCTGATAGGTCCTTTTATTATGTGGGTGGAATGGACTACTCATCTTCGCCCGAGTATTCCCTTTTCGATTTATTCCGGGATGAGATCTTCTTTTGACTTGCACGCAGAGTGCATGCTGCTTTGCTGCGATGTGGGAGTAACTCAGTTATCCGCGTTCTCATAACTGGGTAATTTTCTCGAAGAATCCTCTCTTCTTCTTCGGTCCAAGGAAGCATGTGCGGCTTGGCCAATCCAATTTTTCTGGCGTGGGCCTGGCATGCACGGTATGTGCGATAAGGGAAACGCGTAAAGCACGCTTCTCCTTCAATCGGGTAATATTTGCGTAGTATTTCGTTGTCTTCTTTGGTCCAACGAGCATACTCTTTTTTTGCTCCTGTAGAACGAATTTTCAGTTCACTGGCCTTGGAAGTGCAGTTCGTAGCAGTGCGATTCGGCAGGCGTTTGACAACGCGTGCGCCTTCTTCCGGATAATACTTCTTCAGAATCTCAATCTCTTCCGGGGTCCAGCTGTTGCTCCGCATGTACCGTACTTCTTTATTAGATGAAATACCAAGAAATCTCGCTCGCAGTCTACATGCCTGACGTGTACGACCATGCAATCTCTTATTTATAGAAGAACCTTCCGAAGGGTAATACTTTCGGCAGATTTCATCTTCTTCTTCCGTCCATTGGCGCCGTTGCTTTGGATTCTCTACATAATTCGATTCAGACATAAACAAAAGCACCTTCTTTCGTGAGTTTCAAAACTCGTAATTTTGTTTGGGCTTGAATCATTTATTTTGATTATTATATCACTCTTTGATTCTTTTGTCCAGATATAAACAAGCCGGGCGTTGTGATGGCGAAATGACACGGGATTCCAAACCCAGTTAGCGGGCTACTGGGTTTGGAAGTCGAAAAGATAATAGTAGCAGAGCTTTTGCCATTTATCCCACTCAGTTTGAAGATTCTCAGGAAGATGGTCGATATCATAGATAGTGCCGTTTTCTCGGGAAACAACACCTGCCTCGTGAGCAACCGATATTTTCGGATAGATACGAGACATAATCAGATTGGGCAGTGCAGGCAGATCGAAGCCGGCCTGCTGTGCAACCATTGCTCCAAGAATGCTTGGGCTGACAACGATGTCTTCTTCAGAAGGGCTATCATAGTTTGTCCAGATAATGAAAGGAGTTGCAGAACCGATCAGTCGCTGCTCTTGCGTCGTTTTATCCGGATAATACGTTTTAACGAGTTCAGAGGCAAATGAAGGCTGATGGTCGCCGAAGAATACAATCATTGTAGGCTCATCTATGCTTTTGTAATGCTCAATCAATTCGCGTAGCGCTTCATCGCTGTACTGTATAAGAGAAAGATATGTTTGGATATCATCGGCTTGTGAGCTGTTCTGTAATTTTGATGGTAGAGGGGCTGTATTCTCAAATTCAAGACCACCTTTTGTATTGATTCTGGAGTAGTAAGGTATATGGTTTTGAATTGTGACATTGAAGATGAAGTTTTTCTCCTTTTTGTTACCGTCCGTTAGCTCAAAGAGGTCTTCAAAATCGCATTTGTCGCTGTACAGGCCCAAAAGCATTCGATCCTTAGACGTATACTTGTCCGGATCGGTCTCTTTGAATATCATGTTATCAAATCCTATGAGCGGATAAACGAGCGGTCTACTCCACCCCTCTTGGTTGTATGGATGAAATGCAGTGGTTGTGTATCCTGCTTCTTTTGCAAGAGAGACCATAGAGGGCATTTTGTGATCCAGATAAAGTTGATATGCTACAGTCTCATACGGTAAAAAGGCTTGACTTTGCCAGGTGAGGAACTCATATTCAGGCAACGCAGTGCCTCCTCCAAATGCCGGGGATATCGTCCATCCTTTTCGAGTATTCTCTTTGAGGCTGTGGAGAAACGGCGTATAATCATATCCCATTTGAGTTGGCCGTTCATAAACATCAAAATCCATGAACGCTTCACTCATAATGCAGATGATATTCTGCGGCTGGGTTATATCTTCCGCCTGCTTGGTACCGATTTCTTCGATGAGGTCTTCCGCTTCCTCGGTGGAATACCCTTCCGGAGCGGATACCTTCTGTTTCATACCTATTAGAATGAAATTCATGAGAAAACCGTTATCTTGAGTAAACCACTGCTGTGGAAACAGATCGAGCCATGTGCGAACCGGCTCATAACCTATTGCGCCAGTCGCCACAATGGATGAGATAAGGGCACCCGTCAGGTACGCTTTCCAATGTTTACGGGGCGTTTCTCTCTTCTGGACAAATACCACTACTAATAGAATATAACAGAATAAGAGAAAAATTCCGTGAAAAACGTAGTCATCTATGCTCAAGCTGAGTTTGTCACCGATGGCCCACACGGTTTGCCAACTTGTAAAATCTGATGGTACCAGAATTCGATTGCGGTATATCAGGACATAGTGGTTTATCAGACCCACAAAGCCCCATAACACAGGGTATGAGATGGCTACAAATTTTCGTTCTCCGAATACCAATGTTAATACGCCGAAAATTGCGGCATACATCAGTAGGTTCAGTATCAGTGAGACTGCACCGAAGGAGCTGGTATTGTTCCCTACTCCATTTAGAGCCTCAACAACAGAAAAGGCCATAAACGGGCTGCATATATACAGGATTTTACTGACAATCTGTCTGCCCTTCTCAGTTTTAAACCAGTTTTCGAGCTGTTTGTAGGCTGTTTTGAGTTTGTTAAGATGCTGCATATTTGTTACCCCATGACGTTAATGGCAATATCGGGCGTCAAATAGGCACTGTATTTTTGCCCGTTTGCACTGATCGCCATCATTCCCTGGGGCGTCGCGATTTCTTCATCAAACACCAGCCCCCAGCAGCTCTCATCATTTGGCAATTCCAGATACACCGGATGTCCGAACAGCACATAGAGTTCTTCATTGGAAAGTTCCAAATGTTCCATGGCCACATGCCGAGCTGCAAGGTTGGAGATAGCCAGATTATATTTCGTCAATCGCTTCGAAAGGAACGACAGCATGATATCTTGCATAAAGCCGGCACTCGTATCACGGTACTGGGACGCTTCAGCAGCGTTGCGGCGGCTGAGGAGCGTGATCATGCGAGTATCATTGGTTATGCTGAAGGGCTCGAAAGACGTATGATATCCGAGCAGCCAGATGACAGAACAGTTGAAAGCGTGAGAAATGGATATCAACTGCGTTGCTGTCGGCTCGATTTCGTCATGTTTTAGTAGAATATCTATTTCTCTTACAGATAATTTCGTTTCACGCGAGAACCAATCGACAGAGTTTCCATCCATCAAGGTGTGAAGTCGATCACTCGGCAGAACGATAGGGCTTATAAAGCCATCTGCAAGCAAATCATTTTGGTAGGAATGATGCGATTTCAATTCATCATTTGTAATATCTCCGGAAGGGGATTTTTTTCTTCGGAGAAAGTCTGTGGTAAAACCCATGAACAACCTTCTTTCAAATTTTACGGGATGCGATGATCGCAATCCACATGACTATATACGCTGGTGCTATATAGGAGCAAAGAGGGATGCTCTCCCCCTTTTGATGCCTTTTTTGCTTCAGCTTATCTACGATAAAATGCAGGACGACTGTAAGAGCCAGAACAATAGCTACTCCAATCAGGCCTAAGAGGAAAGACAGCGAAAGATATAGCTTTAAATCGCCGCCA
>OLNG01000585.1_pt1 | contig 28705 bp, 28 predicted proteins | sample 1643091 | NCBI WGS metagenome assembly OLNG01 (sample SAMEA3136661, study PRJEB25190) | human gut metagenome | biome: human gut; feature: human-associated habitat; material: faeces | place: Austria | collected 2013 | reverse complement strand
GGCATATAGACAATCTGTTCCAAAAGAAAAAGTAAATTGATTTTTTCCAGTTAGTGCCTCTTTTACAAATTGTTCAATCAATGTCTTCATTATAATTCCTCCTTGTTTTTTTTGAAAATATTTTTGCAGTCTTAATATGGATGGAATCTTTAAATTCGGTTCATAGCAAAAGAAAAACCGAATTCATTATTTTAATCCCTAGCCGGTATTAACGGAGGCTGAATTCCGAAGCTTTCTTACGGCAGTGCTTATAAGAAAAATTAGTTGTTAGAAAAATTTTTATAAGAAAAAAGACCGCCTTTCGGCAGCCTTTTTCTTTTACGGAAAATTGTTTTAATCCCCAGCCGGTATCTCGCGAAGGCTGATTGCCGAGCAAAACCCGGCGGTGCTTACTTCTTGTCAGTAGGGGATACCGTTTTCTCTCCGCCCACTACTGACGCTCGGTTGACTCTACAATTCATCTCACTACCTACATTTCATTTAGAGGTTAGAAGAATCCTTGTTTTCTTATAAAACTGCCCTCCTTCCTAAAACAGATATTTCATATATATCATTTTTTAGAAGAGGAACATTTTTATAAGAAAAATTTTAGTTGTTAAAATCTTGTTGCAATGCTAATATAACAAAAACTAAAATATATTTTTTATAAAACAAAAACCGGAAGTATTGCTACCTCTGGTAGAGCATTTTCTTATTTCAACTGTATTGCTTTCCATCCCCAATTTTCTATATTCTTTTTAATCGCTTCAAGATCGTCAACATCCATAGTTCGGGTATTTTTTCCGATTAAATCATCCCAGCAATCGACTGTGATCACAACCTGACATTTAATTTGAGACAATTTTTTTAATAATTCTATACGGTCTTTTTCACCCTGATAATTCCAGCTATTATCATCATAAACTATCATTGCCTTTTTATCGTTTCTTAATATATTATAGTCAGAATGCAATGCCATTGTATTGATTAATTCTACATTTCTGCAAACAGCCGGTCTAGTCTCTTCAACGAAATATTTTTCTCCCTTTTTGATGGTAAATAAACAATAATAGGTCTCTTTTACAAAGTCTTTTATCGATGGGTAATATGTACTTTCCATATATGACTTATATGCGATTTCACATCCATTAGCCAATATTGTTGTCCCTTTATTATTCACTGCAAGTTGCATTGCCATAAAAGACTTTCCGCTGCCGCTTTTACCCATAATGATTATTTTATCATCCTTTTGTTTAGAAAATAATTGATTGAATTTAAACATTATATATCTCCTTTTATTCTTTATTACCATATTGTCTGCACCATTAATATGTCATATTTTTTATAAGATAAATTTTTATAAGAAAAAAAAGACCGCCTTTCGGCAGCCTTTTTTTGCGGCAAATTGTAAAACTTATGCTGAAAATAATGTACCATCTTCCAAAAACATCCATTCATTTGTATCACAAACATTTTCCATTGATTCATTATCAATAGAATAGAAGAATTGATAGCCAGCAGCTTCAAGTTCTGCACAAAATTTGGTAAATAGATCAACAATATATTGCTGAAATCTCTTCATCAATTTTTTGTTTAGATTTTTAAATGGTGGAGTAATTTCTGTCAAAATATACTCCCATTCTTCTGCAAGGTCAATCCTATCAACCATACAATAAGCATAACGGTGATTTTGAGGTAAAGTAATTTCCCAGCCACACTCTTTTGCATAGCAACAAAGAGTCCTTTTCTCTTTCTCTGTAAAACTATCTTCTGGCTTAAAAGAAGTTAATGGGGTAATGGATAAATTATATAGTACATCTTTTAAATTTAATGTACCATAAACATTAAGACCATCCCCTTGACAGTACGACAGAGAATACTGTACTTTTAAATCGCTTTTAGGAAAGCGATGAGATAAGTCTTCTTTGCATATATCTGAAAATTCTTCATTTTGATAGAAATTATTCAAATACCATCTTTTCACCTTAGCTTTTGCTTCTTCTGATAATTCAGAAAATTCATATATTTTATATGTAACATTTACTGATCTCATATGTTTTCTCCTTTTGTTTTTATCAATAGAATATTTTCGTATATTTTTCAATCAGTTTATCCTGTTTTCTCTTACATCGCTATACTATCAACTTTCGTGATCAGTCTATCGTATTCTTCCCTTAAATGATTAATAGCTTTATTAACAGAGAAAAAAGAATACGAGGATTGAAACAGCCAGTTTTTGTCTTTTACATAGTTTTCAAACTGTCTTATATAATCGCCAAAAGATTTCATGTTATTTACTTCAACATCTGTTATACTGGTTATCCCAAAATCTGAGAGCATCTGTTTTTTCACTTCATCATATTTGTTACTTACTAAGAGAAAATCTCGTAATGCATTTTCATTATTTTTGATATATTCTCGCAGATTTTTCATCACTCCCGTTTCAGTTCTTGCTGGCTGGACAGATAAGGGGATACGAATATAAGGCAACTGAATCGCAACTCTCCACTTCCCAAATTCCAGTGAAGCGATAAATTTAATCTCATTCGCAATATCTTTAAATTTCAAAAACTTAAGGTAAGCTGGAGCATCCGAACGATGCCATACATCCATCGTATGATTGTCACTTAAATCCATATAACTGTACCTTTTTACAGGAAAAACAATATTCACCGCTTTTATTCCAGCATCTAACTGTTTTTGCAGGTAACGATATACTGAAAACTCCTTTGAATACTCATGCCTGAGCTTTTTATCAGAATATAACAATGAATCATTGATCAAATGTTCATTATCACATAAATATACCCACTCTGTAGCAGTCTCTCTGGTTATCGTGATAAATAATTTGCCATAGTTATATACCTTAAGAAGATCCCCTTTTAATACATATCCATACTCTTGTACATATGCATCTTTTTCTGATCTTTTCGTAATACGATACCATTCCGGACAAATATATTGATCTAAATCTTCTCTTTGTTTCTCATCCATTTCCTGTCGCAGTTTTTCCATGTACGCTTTTTCCTCACCTTTGGCAAATGCATCAATGATATTACGTCCAATACAGGATAAATACGCATCTGACTTGATCTCTGCCCCATAAATCTTTTTCCCTTTTTCTTCTACAAAATATCCTCTTGTCATTTTTATCTCCTTCTGTAGTCTCTGCACAGATCCATTACAGTATCTGTTACGTTTAAAACAGAATCAATCCCGTATCCACTCAACATGTCAAATGAGCTGTCTTTTCCCCTTTTATTGTTAGCGTAAAGCTTTAGATCAATCCATGCTCTTTGCAAAAATCTTTCATATGATCTGCTGCATCATCTCCTAAATACTTTCTCACCATCTTTATATCAATTCCGGTTTCCAGCATTTCAGAATAGACATCCAGCTCATCTTTTCCATCTTCAAGGGCTGCATCAAATCTAGCTTGGATCTCTTCTCTCATATCATTGTCATTTTCTGTTTCTAAAACAACGGTTGTGTCGTCATTTTGGAAAGCTAAAGCAAACAAAAGCTCTTCACCTTCCCTGTGATGTAAACGAACGATAGCATTTTTGTTGTAATGACTTAATTTTTCTATTAAAGTTTTGACAGTCATGATATTTTCTCCTTTTTTAATGTTCTATGATGACTATATAGCAAATCGTACAATACCATTTCCTTCTGGCAACTTCATAAATTCTCCGATACCGCCATGATATAATTTTCTGGCTTCAGTACGGGAATACCCACAGATATCACACCAGTCTGAACAAAAGTCTTCCCAGTCTGAATACCAAGCGCAAATTTCTGCTTTGATATGGTATCTGGCTGCGTGAGCTTCTATTTTTTGTTTAATCGTATCTGTTAATTTGATATATTGGCGTAAATATTCTTCACTTTTTTTATCCATAAGGTAACTCCTCTTCTTTATAGAATTCCAAAGTCTTCGCAAGAATTGATTCGTTCCAATTCAGCATCTAATTCGGAAACATGGATATCTCCTGTATCATCCACTGCTTTTCCATTTCTAAATGTAGAAATTGTTACCAAGTTATATGCTTTTGTTTTCTGGTCAAAATCTTCATCTTTGTATATGTGTAAAACAAGATCTTTCTTTCCTCCGAAATCATAAACTTCTATCTTGTCATTTGCACAAAGGTCTTTACAATAGTTAATAACGGTATTAATATCTGGTGATTCTAATTGATAAACCATATTTTTCTCCTCTCTACTTTGTAAACTTCGGACATTTTATGACCAAATTTCCTTTGCAGGAACTTCCCTTGGGGTAACATCGAAAATTCGATTGCATACGTTCGCAGTCTACATAAGAGGTCTTACAGATACTGCATAACCCATTTTTTTGGATATACTTTTGCAATTTTCCCTCTGCCTGTTTTTTTTGCTTTTCTTTCTTTAATTTTTCTTTTCTAGCAATGATATCAGGAAATTTCTTTTCGCATTCCAAAGAACAAAAAGAATACTCTGTGGAAAACATATTACTCACGGGACAGCTGAATACTTTACCGCAAGTACTGCACTTACGCATAGCATGAGGCTCTGCCTCTTTCTTTTTTTGCAGACATTCCGGAGAACAGCATATTTCGTTTCCAGAAAACTCTTTCCCACATACAGGACAAAACTTTAAGCCGGCAGCTTTTCTTCTTTCGGCTTCTGCTTTCTTTTTTCTCATGAACTCCTGGTAACATCTCTGACTACAGTAGGTTCCTTTTTTGATAAATTCTTTACCACAATTCGGACAAGTATGTACCGTTCCATTTTTTCTAGCGATCACCCATGCCCACTTTTCTTTACATGTATCGGAACAAAGCCAAGTACCGTATTTAACATCGTGAACATCATCATCCATAGTCATTGGCTTTTTACAGTATGCACAGGATGTATGTTTTACAAGATAGGTATCCCCACATCTTTTGCTGCAAAAGTCTTTAGGTTGAAGATATGAAATAAAGATTTTTCCGCATTCTTTGCAGACATTTTGGATCTTTTTTGGCTTTTGTCCATAACCGTACAGCTCAATGTTATGCTGTGTATTGCGTTCCATCTGCCTTACAATCTGATCAGAGTGTATTCGACAATCTGGACAATATTTCACATTGCTACGGCTGGGTGTAAACCATGCTCCACAAGCCTCACATTCTTTTTCTTTACAAATTTCCTTTGCCATATTAATTCCTCCTTTGTTTTGAAAATTGTTACAATTTTAATATGGCAGGATATTTATAATAAGTTTTTGGAGTTGTACAAAAAGAATCGAATTCTGTAATACCTGATTCGTAATGACGTTTTTTGCAATAAAAAATCCCGGCTTATACCGGGATATTATCAAATATAGGACAGGAGGTTGTTGCCAGATTTGGGATTTCTACTCCCGTGGTTCTGGCAGGACCACATACCGTAATTTTTCAAAACAAAGAAGAAAGCTCCTGTCCACAGTCTTATTATGCCAGATTGCAAAAAAAAAGAATTTTTGTAAGAAAAAAGACTACCATACGGCAGCCTTTTTCTATGCAGTTGTTTTAATCCCCAGCCGGTATTGACGGAGACTGAATTTCATTTAGAGGTTAGGATAATCCTTGTTTTTCTTGTTAACAATTAGAGAAAATACTGAACATCTTCTTCATATGCTTTTTGTTCTTTTTCAAAAAGTTCAACTAAAGGGGATAAGTTATTCTCTCTTGCTGCTTTTAAAGCATCGATATAAAGACTTCTATTTCTATCTTCAATGATAAATGGTATAATCTTATTTTTTAGGCACTCTCTAAATAGAATTAATCTTCCAGTTCTTCCATTGCCATCTTGAAACGGATGAATGCTTTCGTACCGAACATGAAATTTTGCTAAAGTGTATAAAGATTTTTCTTGAGTATGATACCATTGCAGCAATTCTTTCATTTCATTTGGTACATCTTTTGGCATTGTTGTTTTGTTCATACCGATTATATTAGGACGTGTCTTATATTCGCCAATTGCATAGCCATTAGCACGATCCTCAAAAACTCCAGATTTTAACTCATAATGAAATTTTTTGATTAGCTCTTCCGATAAATCCTCTTTCAATGTTGTGATCATCAAATTAAACATTAAAAAATGTCCATTCATTTCTTCGATATCTTTAGCTCTGTAATAATCATCCTGTCTAGGCAGGTTTCCAGTATCAAATAAAGAAGCGGTCTGCTCCTCAGTTAATGTACTTCCTTCAATCTTATTTGAATTATAAGCCATTCGCCTTTGTGTTATGGCATAAATACCAGAACGGTCTTTTTTCTTTAATTCTATGTTAAATCGTTCTATTAAAAATTTATTAATATCCATAATTACTCCTTTTGATCGAATCTTTTTATAATGTTATTTTAACACAGATAATTAAGAAACAAAACAACTACTTATATCCCAAATACCGGAAAATTTTGTTCATTTTCCATGTCAAAAAAATTGCTTGCTTCTTCTTTGGATATTTCAATCACTGATGAGACATTGTCATATCCAAATTCAATCATGTCTTTTTTACAGAAATCTTCCGCTTCTTTTCGGGTCGGCTGTTTTACCCCTATGATGCAGATACTGTATTCATCTTTTGAATTGTCATTTCGAGTAAAACTAATCTCATAATATTTTTTTGTATTTTTAGACAGCTGTTGCCATGCCATCTGAAAACCTGCAGCCCATAAATAGATTCGATCTGAAATTCTTCGTCCAAGTGTACCGAAGTCCGAATCATACCAATCGGAGTAGTATTTCTCGTATATTTCTACCAAATCAGGATGAGCTATCATTCCAGCTTCGATATAATCTGCCATAGACAAGATTTCTTCGAAATCTTTATCGATCTCTTCTTCTGTGAAATCTGTATCAGCCAGTAAATCATCTTTAAGCATATTCAGATCAGCTTTAATGTCCTTATACCGATAGGTGTATTTTTCAGACCAGCATTCAATTTTTTCTTTAAAATAACCGATATTGTCTAAAAACTTGGAAAGATTATCGGGTGTTAAGTGGTTATGCCAGCTGGCAATGCAATATCCTACATCACCTGTAATAATGAAATCTCCTTTTTCCATATCTAGGGTGTAACGTATCGCATATTCACCGGAACCATCTTTGTTTTTCCAGTCGATGATCAAAATTTTTTCATCATCCACTATTTTTTTGCCTGAAAGTCTTTAAAAATTCGTTTACACATTGCTAATTTGTTCTTCTGCATTTGTTTTCCTCCTTATTTTTGAAATAGTTTTACTTTTTAAATATGTCTATTTTCAGATTATTTCTTCACGAAAAAAAGACTGCCAATTAACAGCCTTTTTTGTTATGATTTAGATTATTCTTCGACTTCACCATTTTAATCCCCAGCCGGTATCCTCGCGAAGGCTGATTGCCGAGCAAAACCCGGCGGTGCTTACTTCTTGTCAGTAGGGGATACCGTTTTCTCTCCGCCCACTACTGCCGCTATGTTAACTCTACAATTCATCTCGCTACCTACATTTCATTTAGAGGGTAGGAGAATCCTTGTTTTTCTTATAAAACTATCCTCCTTCCTAAAACAGATATTTCATATATATCATTTTTTAGAAGAAGGATATTTTTATAAGAAAAAAATCAGAATACGTTATCTTTCCTAACTGTTTCCTGTTTTGTATAACCTCCATAATATACATAAGAATCCTGCATGTATCCTGTAGGTACCACAGAAGAATCTTTTATCATTTTCACATTCTGCCCGGAATCCTCAAACCCTTGACTTGCCATTTTTATCTTATGCATCCTCTTTTCTTCAGCCGACATATAATAGAAATGTTTCCTTGTTGTTACGATCACAGCATCATTAAAATATTCTTGAATCTTTTCTTCTTTAAAGCATCGCATGATTTATCCCCTTTCTTTAGCAATTTTGCTTTATACGATAATTTATCTTCTTAATATGCAAAATCGTTTTCTCATAAGGGAATGACGAACCCTCTTAAATGATATTTTCTAGCTGTGTCGATCATGTTTTGTGTTCCTTTTGTTCCTTTATCGAACGCTAACAAGGCATTTGCGTATTTTGCCATTTCCCGGTTCCGCATTGGTCCAGCAGCTTTTCCGTATTTTTCCCAATCTGCTTGAAAAAGTTTGAATGGAATCTGGTGCAAAAAGGCATATTCTTCCGCTAATTCATCTACCCCAGATGCTCCACCGGATATAATCTCATCAATTCCAAATTTCCCTTGAAACATATGGATATAGCGAAATACTTTTTCTTGATCATGGTAATCTCTTGGACCTGCAACGATTAATTTGATCATTTCTTTTCTCCTCCTATTTTGAAAATTTATATTTTCAATATGAAAAAACTGTTACATTATCAATTTTTAATTAAAAAGCCCCAATGTGTATTGGAGCTTTGAAGAAAAATTGTGGACAGGATTTTGCCAGATTCAGGATTTCTACTCCCGTGGTTCTGGCAGAACCACATACCGTAATTTTTTCAAAATAAGGAAGAAAACTCCTGCTCACACTCTTATTATGCCAAAACAAAATGAAAAAGAATTTTTATAAGAAAAAAGACTGCTATATAGCAGCCTTTTTGAAAATAGTTGATAAATTTACAGAAAACTTCTTACTGTTCCTCTTCTTCAGGATAATTCATTTCCACAAAATTTAAGATATTTTTACTAATTTTTCAGATGTACTGTCCAGTGAAAAATTATCTTGTATGTATTCAAAAAATTCTTCTTTATGTAGTAACTGTTTATAATGGAACAGTTAGCATAGTTCGCTGATTCCAAACTTCTTGGATTCTATGATTTTTTCGGATGAGCTTTCTCCATTTTGGCTCTTGATGATCTTGTAGAAATAACCAAATATTTTTTTCTGATTCCCATGGTTTAGGAAGAGCTTTTTCCAAACTTTCATCATTATAAATTAATTTTGATGCATCTTCATAAATACATACCTTATAATCTGCATTTTCATCTAAATTAATATCAACAACAAAAGACAATGAATCATGTATCAGAAGAATCTCTTGCATCATCCGTTCAAGTTCTTTTTTTGAAAAACGTTCATCATCAGAGTCAACAAATAACATTTCTCCATTACTTTCTTTAATGAGTTCTAATAACGGTGGATAAATATCTTTTTCATATATCATATCCCTGCTGCTATAATGAAAATTTATTTTTGTATTATAATCTGCTGCCATATCTAAAATCCTTTCGTTTATAACCAATCAGCCGGTACATAAAATTCATCCTGCCATGCTTTTTTTCTCTCTAAAAATAACTCAACCAAGTATTCTGGTGAAATATAGCAGGTTGCTTCCGCTTCTGTTTCTTCGAATCCATCTTCATTTAGTTCGAACCATGGATGATCTGCTTCTGTTCTATCACCGAATCTGATTTCCGGCAAATTAACTTCGCTGGGGATGAAATGCTCCCCACCTTGCAGACAATCAATAATTGTACGTATCTGTTCTTCTGTAAAAATCCCTGGTACAATTACCTCATTGTGCTTCTTATAATTTGACGCATCTCTATAGAGATAATTAATGCGCGTATTCTTGCGTCTGGTGATCATCTTCATGCAGGTACCTAAATATGAATCAAACTCCATATCTGTAAAAGCATAGAATAATTTTTTTACAGCCTCTTTATCTGCGCTGCTCTTATAAATATCAAAGATTTCGTGGGCAAGTCCCGTTTCCTGATAGTTACATTGTTCTATCAAATCCGCAAGAATAGTATCTGAGTCGATGATACAACCTTCTGGTGTATTTTCATCTAATTTTTTAATATTTTGAATAGCACATCCTTCCCATGACTTATCCGTTGTAGCTGTAACTTCATCATCAAAAAAAGTATATTTTTCTGGATTAAGTGGAACACAAACATAAGCGCATTTATGTTTTTTATTCATTTCAACAACCCTATATTCCTGCCCAGTATGTCTACTTTTTACAATATCTCCTATTTTCATTTTCTTGTCCTCCTTATTTTGAAATTTTTTTACAAATCTAATATGCTTGGATAATTCTTTTACGATTCGTAAAAAGAATTGGATTCTTTTAGATAAAAAAAAGACCGGATAAACCGATCTTTTTTTTATGACATCGAAAGAATATACCCTTTTATCACTACAACTTTCTAAGAAGGCTGCTTGTAAATATAATCTCCATGCCGTACTTTATCTGAGTCTTTATCCCAGAATTTTAGTTTAACCATACCTTTTACAGAAATTATAAGAGAAAGCCCACTGCTTTAGCTGTGGGATGAATCGCTTTTTATATGCATTTTAGTAGATGTTTCATGTTGTAACATCTACTAAAAAATGATATAATAAATTTATGAATAAAAGATATAGACGTACAAAAACAACCGTATCACTGATAAATTATCATTTTGTCTTTTGTCCCAAATACCGCAGGAAGATCTTTTTATTTCCAGGAGTAGAGGAACGCTTTAAAACATACACCAAGGAGATTTGTGAACAGAAAAAGATTCAGATTCTGGCAATGGAATGCCATATTGACCATGTACATCTGTTTCTGCAATGTCTGCCAGACCAGAGTCCATCGGATATCATGCGCTGGATAAAAGGGGCAAGCTCCCGGACACTTCGGGATGAATTTCCAGAACTCGCTGGTATGACAAGTCTTTGGACCCGCAGTTTTTTTGTATCCACTGCCGGTTCTGTCAGCTCAGATACTATACAGAGATATGTAGAGGAACAAAAGACCCGTTTATAGGAGGAACGATGCATACTTTACAACTCCGATTAAAGACAACTGCATATGACAGACAGGAGATCACGCGGAGATTTTATGCCCTTTCCCATATCCATAATGTCCTTGTGAAACATGCGAAGAAGCTATTATGTCAGCTGGAACATAACAAGGAGTATCAGGGGATGCTCACGGAGTACCGTACCTTATCCAAGATAAAGGAACCAACAAAAGAATCGGATTCCAGAAAAGATGCTCTGTTGCAGGAAATGTCTTCTTTCAGGCAGAGGATAGGACTGACCGAGGCTGGGCTTCAGTCTTATATCAAAGTATGTGGGAAACGGTATAAGAAGCTTTTATCCTCTCAGCAGGTGCAGAAGGAGGCATCGAATGTCTGGAGGGGTGTAGAAAAAGTCCTGTTTGGTAACGGGAAACAGCTTCATTTTAAAAAGAATCGGGATTTTACTACGATCAGTGGGAAGACAAATACGAATGGGGCTAAATTTGACAAAGAGACATTGACTGTAAACTGGCTTGGTCTGTCGATGCTCTGTAAACTTCCTAAAAGGGAGAAGGACAGGCAGTACATAGAAGCCAGTTTATCATCAGATATCTCCTACTGCCAGATTCACCGGAAGATGTTTTCTACTGGCTGGAGGTATTATGTGATCCTTGTATTAAGTGGGGATGCGCCGAAGAAACTCCAGCACATCGGGGATTCTACGATGGGGATAGACCCAGGAACCTCCACGATAGCCGGTGTCTCAGAGACTAAAGTCATCCTCACAGAACTTGCTCCGGAGACAAAACAGTATGAGAAGGCAATCTATCGCCTGCAGCAGTCGATGGACCGCTCTAAGCGGGCAATGAATCCAAAGAAATACAAGCCAGACGGAACAATCAATAAGCAAAACCATGACCCATGGAGATTTTCCCATACCTACCGGAAGAACCGTGACCGCTTAAAGAGTCTGTATCGGAAGAAATCGACATATATCAAGCAATCCCATGAGATACTGTGCAATACACTTCTGGCAGACTCCAGACACTTTCTTGTAGAAAAGATGAATTACGCAGGACTTCAGAAGCGTTCGAAACACACAGCCCGGCAGGAACATCTGTCAGAGGTGAAGAAAAAAGATGGCTCTACTCGCAAGGTGTATAAATATAAGAGGAAGAAACGGTTCGGACGTTCACTTGGCTCCCGTGCCCCTGCTATATTCCTGCATATCTTGCAGCAAAAAGTACAGCTGTATAACGGGAGTTACCGTGAGATAAACACCCGGACATTCTGTGCAAGCCAGTATGACCACGTTGAGAATAAAAATAAGAAAACCCCATTGAGCCAGAGGACAAAGATTATAGGAGGGGTTAAAGTACAGAGAGACCTGTACAGTGCTTTTTTGATCAGTAACGCAACGAATGATCTAAGTCACGCTAATAGAAGGAAGTGTAATAAGAAATTTGCTGATTTTATCGTAATGCAGGAAAAAGAAATAACCCGGATGAAAGCATCCGGGTCATCCATGAAACAATGTTTTGGATTTTAAGATAAATAAACGGGCACCGGCATCTGCCCAGCTGCCAGGAAGTACCATCCATAGATGCGGAACCCCTACGGTGGCAAGATCCTGAAAAATCATACTATATCCACTCCTATAGGACTGGTGATGTTGTTATAATCTAAGGAATCCCACGGATTTATCCGTGGGAGGATGTCAAAAGGGACCTTATATGATATGTAACTTCTGTGCCTGCTTAAAAATTGCTTCCAAAACAGGAATACAGATAGAATTTCCAGCTAAAAACGAAATTTGTTTATCTGTAATTCCATTTTTTCTCATCAGAGCATAATCCTTATCTTCAAATCCCATAAGACGTAAATGTTCTTTAGCCGTGAGCATTCGCACTTTATCGTTGTAATAAATCGCCTGTCGAGGACTTGTTGTGATTGTCTTTGCGATTTTATGCCCTACACGACCGCGTCTTGTCTTAGAATTTGGAAATTCGAGATTAATAACATCATATTCAGCCAGTTCTTTATAGCCCAGTTTGGTAGCTTCTCGCACACATAAAGTTCCATCTTCCTTTCGGAAAAAGATGTTTTTTTCATTTTCACTAGGTGTATTTTCTTCAAAATCCGCAGAAAAATCTAAATAATCCTGGATATCTTTTTTAAGTGGCTTCTTTTCCGGGAAAGTAAAAGGAATATCTGACTTCGTAGACACAACATATACTCTGTCTCTCGCCTGGGCAATGCCGTAATCAGAGGCTTTGAGAATATCCCAATAGTTCTTGTAACCGTATGATTCCATTGTCTCAAGGTAATGATCAAAATGTTCCCGGTGTCTATGAACCAAATTTGGAACATTTTCCCATACTACAATTTTAGGAGGTGCAACCAATTCAGGATATCCATTTTCTGGATTAGGATTTAATATCTGAAGAGTTCTTTCGTACAAGATGCTTCTTCCAGTATTTACATTATTTAATCCATTCTTACTCCAATCTTGACACGGGGATCCATGTACTAAAACATCACATTTCATGTTCCAGAGCCGAATGTCCTGCGGTGTATAGCGGATATCAAATATAGAATTATAAGCTAATACAGCAAAAGGAAGAATCTCTACATAATCTAAAGATTTAATAGAGTATCCAATATTTTGCAGTGCTTTCCTTGGGGCACCGATACCACCAAATAATTCAAGGATTTTTAAACGGTTATCCGTCTCATTTCCTGCTGTTTTTTCAATAATTTCTTCGTTTACTGCTTTAATATTTTTTGTATTCATATTTTTTCCTTTTGTATCAATAGTGTCCTTTTCCCCTAATTCTAATGTACTTCTTAATACACTTTCATCAACAGAGCATAATGCTATAATCTTCATCTTTATCCTCCTTATTTTGAAAAATATTTTGTTGTGTTTAATATGAAAAAAGGCTTTAAGTAATTTTTAAACACAAAAAAGACTGCTATCCAGTAGCTCGACATCATATGTAACATCATAGAAGTAATATAACCCGTTTGTCTTATCTTTCCTTCATAACTTATTTGTCAGTCATTAATCATATCAGAAGTAGCAGATTCGTTATTATAGATTGTTTTAATCCCCAGCCGGTATCCTTGCGAAGGCTGATTGCTGAACAAAACCCGGCGGTGTTTATAATTTTCATACCAAATGGCGCAAGCCAGTCATCACGGATGAGATTGGGGATTTTATGATTAAAACAGCCAGACGATTATGTATCGGTTATGGATGAGAATTAGTCTCTGATTTATTTTAATCCCTAGCTAGGAATTTTATAGGAAATATTTCGTTTCCCAATTAAAACATATTATATCTGTAAATTTTATTATTCAATTATAAGGAGGAATTTTTTATGGCAGCATTTGAAAAATTAAAAAAGTTTGAATCAGGAAAGAGCGCACAAGCAATCTTACTCTTACTGGACATTACAGAAAAAACAAATAAAAACGGGGGAACTTTCTGCAAGCTTCTATTTTCTGATGGTGAAGAAAAGCAGCAAGCTCTTATGTGGGATGTAAAAAAAGAATCGTACAAAGCTTTTATTAACAAGCTTGTCAAAGTGGTCATTAAACCGGAATCTTATAAAGACTCCATGAGTTTTATTGTTTCAAGCATGGAATTAGCTGCTCCAGACAAATATAAAGTAAAAGACTTTATCATTTCTGCCCCAATCGAATCGGACAAAATGTATGATGTGCTTTTAGATACAGCAGCGAATTATGATGGTGCAGATTCTATCTTATACAAAGTTACGGAAAACATCTTCAGAAAATACAAAGAAAAACTCTTATACTGGGCTGGAGCTAAAACGGTCCACCATAATTTTTATGGTGGTCTGTTATACCATTTATACCGTATGGTGCGGATGGGACATGTTCTTTTGTCTATTTATCCTCTACACAAAGATGTATTGATCACAGGTATCCTTTTACATGATATTGGAAAATTAAAGGAACTTGAAACATCTCCTCTTGGAGCGGCAGATTACACTGTAGACGGTAATCTCTTCGGGCATATCTTTTTAGGCATGGAGATATTTGACGATGCCGTAAATGAAGTGAAAAAAGAATTCGATTCCATTTCCGAGGAAGATATAGAAAAAATACGATTGGTAAAACATCTGATTGCTAGTCATCATGGGAAAACAGAATATGGTGCTATTGCTACTCCTGCTATCCCAGAAGCGATGGTTCTTAACTATTTGGACTTGATTGATTCTCGTATGGATATTTATGAGAAAAATGCTCCGGCTGAAGCTGGAACTATTTCTGAAAAGGTATGGTCGTTAGATACCCATATTTATTCCCCGTCCCTTTCTCAAAGATAAAAATGAAGCCTTTAAAGAGATCTGTTTTTACAGGTCTCTTTTTTATAAGAAAAGGATGCCTGTCCAGACATCCTTTTCTTTTAGTCATAGATTAGCTTAATTACTGCGTATTTTTCTGGATGCTTTTTTACTTCTTTTTTTACCTCTTCTGGCATCATAATGGTCCAGTTCCCGTTTTTATCACAAACGGCATGATCTGATCCATAACCAAAGATATCATCCATGTTTCGCATAGATGACCAAAGATACCAGGATTCCGGTGTCCTCTGTCCAGTACGAAAAACATTTTCAAAATAATCTGATAACTTCTCAAAACCGACTTTTTCTGCCGTTTTTTCTATCTTTCTGAAATTTTCAATAACCTTTTTATTTAAGCGTTCATTCCAGCCCTCTGCTTCAAATAAAATGCTCTCTGGTTCTTCTGCACCAGCTACAAGTGTGTCTTTAAGCGAAAGTTCTTCTTTTACAATAGTAACATCTTCTTTAAAAGTGTTTGAAAAAGACTGCACAATCTCAAAAAAACGGTCCACTAATGATATATTCTCTTCTCCAGTATACGCAAAAATCTTAATCTTAATTCCCATTATTTGTTCCTCCTTTAATTTCACTGTTGTTTCTTTCATTAATATGAGTAAATTCAAATTTTTCTTTTTCTTCGCACATATATCTGTGCATTTTTATCTCTGATATACTTATAGCTTTTTTTGCACACAACTACTTAAAATACTCTTTTTTACTGTTCATATCAGAAACTATTTGTTTTTGTAGAGATACTTTTGCACTGTTATATCTGTGCATTTTTTTCTCTCTTATATCTGCGTATTTTTATCTCCGCTATATTAGTGTATCTTATAGCACACATATACCTATGCTATTTTTTCACTCTTATAAGAGTGCTTTTATATCACTGATATAAGTGTACCTTTATTTCACTTTTATATAATCAAGCACATGGTCTTCATCTCTTATTTCTTCTGGGATGTCTGAAAGAGAACGGCATTTTTCCGGTTTCCATGCCTCTACCTGATATTTTTCTGGCAAGTCGGAAACTTTATAAAAAAAACCTCTTTTAATCACTTTTTCCCAAAAAGAATCTGTTTTCATCTCATCAGGTATGTGCTTCAATGCAGCGAAAGAATTCGATTCCATCGCTGTAAGGCATAGATCCTCATCTATCATATTAGACGGAATCTGATCGATCTTTTCTCCATTTTTTAAAAGAAAGGATTTAAAAACATTTTTTGTTTGCCATTTTTTTGGAATAAGCTTTAGTGTGTGGATATGTCCAGCTACAATGACAGCCATATCTTCATCCCAGTAGTTTAATGGGATTTTTCCATCAAAATTCCCCTTCATTCTTTGAATACACTTTATAAACATATCTTTTGATATCGTTTTAAGGTCAATTTCATTTAAAAAAGAATTTTGTCCATGATCAGATAACACCTCATAAAACCGGTCACACTGGTATTTCTTTGGCAGATATCTGATCGCTGCAAAATGTTTTAAACAGCATAACAGAGAAACTTTCGTTGTTTTTAATCTTTCTGGGATTACTTCAAACAAATGATATGTTCCAATAAAAGATTTTGAATGTTGAAGAGTATGTAATACCAGATCTTCTGAAAGGATATACTGGTATTTTTCTGGGAGGATGCGGTAATAAAACCCATCTGCCTTACAGAGATTTTTCCAATACATTTCATTCTGACATCCTTCTGGTACACATATCCGATCATAATAAGCCCCATTATCTGCTAATCTCTGACTAAATAAGACTGCAAGCGTAGGATTCCATCGTTCTTTAGGCATTTTTAGCATTAAATAATCATTTACAAAAAGGCACTCTGCCAGATCAACATCTGATAGAATATCGTAAAACGATCGTGGAATGGTCAGGTAATGATTTCTTTTTACGGCTTCCAAAATCTCTTCTGAACTTGGTTTTTCCTTCACTTTTATAGCATCCGGATAATATGGGAATACTTTCGGGTACCATTCCATCTGTTTTTCTTCTGATAGTCTAAAATACAGATGCATTAAATCTTGCTTGCTGAATGCGACAGGCATCATTTTTTCCACAATTTTTTCTGCATCTTTTGCGGTCACAGAGAAAGTACTTTGATTCAGATTCAACTTGATATTCTGCTTGTGGCTGGCAAAATAATCTTTTATACTACCTCCATTGAGCAGCCACACCTTTAAGTCATCCAGTTCCCTATGCTGCAGGGCATATCTTATGATTGCTTCGTTTTTGTCCATTTGACATTCCTCCTTGTTTTGAAAAATATTTACAGTTTTAATATGAAAAGGTACGAAAATAAAAATTCTCAGGAGGTTTATTGCAATTTCCGTTTTTTCTTACAAAAATGAGTTTTTTTCTTCAGAGTATATAGTAAAAAAAGAAAACTTTTATATATGACAAGAAAAAGCATTTTTAGACAGATTAAAAAAAAGGAGTATACATTATGATAAATTACATGGTTGATTCAGAAAATGTGGGAACAAAATGGATTCCTTATTTAAAAGAAAATATAAAAAAAAGCGATAGGGTGTTTTTGTTTTATACAGACAAAAGTCCTTCCATTCCATGCAATGAGATTGAAGAGTTAGCAGCATTTATCAACCAGATCCAGACAATATATTGCCATAATAAAACAGCAAACGCTCTCGATTTCCAGCTGTGTTCTTATCTGGGATATTTAATACGAGTGGGTTCAAAATCCTCTTACTGCATTTTAACAAACGATAAAGGCTTTGATGCTGCCGTGTCATTTTGGAAAGATAAAGGAATAAAGATATATCGAAGTGAACCTTTAAAAAAAGAAGCGCTTACCCCTATCTCTATAAAAAGAAAAAATATCCAGTTACCTCACCTGGGAAGCTTGCTTTTATTAAAAGCGAACAGCCCTATATTAAAAATATTGGAAGATATGATAAAGAAATCCTCTTCACCAGAAGAAGTCCATGTAAAGATCAATTCTACTTGGGGTAAAAAGACAGGAAATATGTATTATAAGAAATTGGAAAAACATCTAAAGAGATATTACAAAAAATTAAACGAGGTAACATAAAAAGTACACATCGATACGAACTTTTTATATTCTTACATGGCATGGGCCGCTTGATAACTTTTTCCAATTCCAATTGGCACTTCACAGAGATATAATCCGTTACATTTTTTTCGCGTGGTGTATAAAAAATACTGTTTTAACATTTTACATTCGTCTTTCTATTTATCTATGATAGGAAAAGAACCCAATTCTTTAGGAAATCAATCATATTAAAAAAGAATATTAAAGAATGCCGTTCTGTGGTATAGTAATAACACCTAGACGGTCTTTAATTAATTTTTATGAGATGATACTTCTAAACAGCAAAAAGATTATGTGTTTATTGCAGAAGTAAAATACAGAAAATTGCAGAACCCATTTGTAGGTAATTGTAGCATCAACGGATGGGGTAAATGTAGGTTCTAATTTGCCACATACGTCGATTTCACAGGGGGTTGGGGGGAGCCCCCAAGTGTAGTTTGCAACAATCTACATACATGCCATTTTGCAATAACTCACATTTTGCCTCTGAAAAAAACAATTATGCAAATAATAGTTATGAGATTATCAGATAGAACGAAATTATGGAGTATTATCCTAAAAATAGTGATAAAAATCATTACATTTTTGTCAACAGAAAAATAATAAAACTATAGACCGAAAGGATGATATGTATGTTAATAAAATGTAAAGAATGCGATTTACAAGTTAGTGACAAGGCTATAATATGTCCACATTGTGGTTTTCCTATGCAGCCAAATGCCGTTGGAAAATATACTCGTAAAAAGAAAGGACGTCCTAAATTACCGAATGGTTTTGGACAAATAAGTGAAATTAAAAATAGAAATTTAAGAAACAGATTTCGAGCGATGGTTACTGTCGGTAAAACTCCGGAAGGTAAACCTATATCGAAACTTCTAAAGCCAAACGCCTATTTTAAGACATACAATGAAGCATATGAAGCCCTTGTTGAATATAACAAGAATCCATATGATCTAAATACATCATCTATGACAATGGCTGAATTATATGAGAAATGGTCTGAAGAATATTTAAAAACCGTAGCTAAATCGAATGCCCGAAATATTCAGTCTGCATGGAATTACTGCTCAGTTCTATATAAGATGCGTGTTACCGATGTAAGAGCTAAGCATTTAAAGAAGTGTATAAACGAGGCTTCAAGAAAAGAGAAAGGAATAATAATACAAGCTAGTGCTAATATGAAAAGTAAAATAAAATCTATATTTAATTTAATGTTTGATTATGCTAACGAGAATGACTTAGTTGAGAAAAACTATGCCAGAACATTTAATATATCAGATAATATATTAAAAGAAGTTGAAGAAGAGAAACGAGGACATATTTCTTTTACTGAAGAAGAAATGAATATATTATGGAAGAATGTTGATGAAATTCCTTATGTAGATGTCATTCTCATTCAATGTTATTCTGGATGGCGACCTCAGGAATTAGGATTAATCGAACTTGATAGAGTTGACCTGAATAATTGGGTGTTTACTGGGGGTATGAAAACAGACGCTGGTATGAATCGTCTTGTACCTATTCATTCGAAAATACGACCGTTGATTAAAAAACGATATGATGAAGCTATAAATATAAATAGCAAGTACCTGATCAATTGCGCTGATGGTCAAAGAAAAAGCGGTATTAAAATGACATACGATAAATACAGGCATCGTTTTGAAAATATTAGAGATGGATTAAAACTTAATCCCAAGCATAGAGCGCATGATCCGAGAAAACAATTTATCTCGATGGCTAAGAAATATAATTTAGATGAATATGCTATAAAATACATAGTTGGCCATAGGATTTATGATGTTACGGAGAAAGTATATACTGATAGAACTGTACAATGGTTAAAAGATGAAATGGAGAAAATAAAATGAAATGAGTGTAGGAATGAAGTGTAGGAGTAGTGTAGGAATAATGTATGAACAACACACATTATCCTACTTTTTACTACTACTAACTACTTCTTAAAAACCTTTATTTATGCGGTTTTCTTAGAATCTACCTGCTTTTGCAGCCTCTTCTACGCTAACTGCAACAGCTACTGTAGCTCCAACCATAGGGTTGTTACCCATTCCGATAAGACCCATCATCTCTACATGAGCTGGTACAGAAGAAGATCCTGCAAACTGTGCATCAGAGTGCATACGTCCCATTGTATCTGTCATACCATAGGAAGCTGGACCTGCTGCCATGTTATCTGGGTGAAGTGTACGTCCTGTACCACCACCGGAAGCTACGGAGAAGTATTTCTTTCCTGCTTCTAATCTTTCTTTCTTATATGTTCCTGCTACTGGATGCTGGAAACGAGTTGGGTTTGTGGAGTTACCTGTGATAGAAACGTCAACATTTTCTTTCCACATGATTGCAACACCTTCGCAAACATCGTTTGCACCATAACAGTTAACTTTTGCACGTAATCCATCAGAGTAAGATTTACGGAATACTTCTTTAACTGTGTTTGTGTATGGATCGTATTCTGTCTCAACAAATGTGAATCCGTTGATACGGGAAATGATCTGTGCAGCGTCTTTTCCAAGACCGTTTAAGATAACACGTAAAGGTTTCTGACGAACTTTATTAGCCTTTTCTGCGATACCGATAGCACCTTCTGCTGCTGCGAAAGATTCATGTCCTGCTAAGAAAGCAAAACATTCTGTATCTTCTTCAAGGAGCATTTTTCCAAGGTTACCATGTCCAAGACCTACTTTTCTGTTCTCTGCTACAGAACCAGGGATACAGAAAGCCTGAAGTCCTTCGCCGATTGCTGCTGCTGCTTCAGAAGCTTTTTTTGCACCTTTTTTAATTGCGATTGCTGCACCTACTGTATATGCCCAGCAAGCGTTTTCAAAGCAGATAGGCTGAATGCCTTTTACCATGCCGTATACATCAAGTCCTGCATCTTTTGTGATTTTCTCTGCTTCTTCTAAGGAAGCGATTCCATAGCTGCTTAATACGGAATTAATTTTATCAATTCTTCTTTCATATGATTCAAATAAAGCCATTCTTCTCTACCTCCTTAATTAGTCAATTACCTTGTCTGTTCTAGGGTCGATAATCTTAGCGGCATCATCAACACGTCCGTACTGACCTACAGATTTTGCCCATGCTGTGTTAGGATCATCACCTTTTTTGATGAAGTCTGTCATTTTTCCAAGATTTACAAACTGGTAACCGATAATTAAGTCGTCTTCGTCCAGAGCGATTCCTGTTACATAGCCTTCTGCCATTTCAAGGTAACGAGGTCCTTTCTGGAGAGTTCCGTACATTGTACCTACCTGTGAACGAAGTCCTTTACCAAGGTCCTCAAGTCCTGCTCCAACCTGAAGTCCGTCTTCAGAGAATGCAGACTGGGAACGTCCGTAAACGATCTGTAAGAAAAGTTCACGCATAGCTGTATTAATAGCATCACATACAAGGTCAGTATTTAATGCTTCCATAACTGTCAGTCCTGGTAAAATTTCAGAAGCCATAGCTGCTGAATGTGTCATACCGGAACATCCGATTGTCTCAACTAATGCTTCCTGAATGATACCTTCTTTAACATTTAAAGTTAATTTGCAGGCACCCTGCTGTGGAGCACACCATCCAATACCGTGTGTAAAACCAGAGATATCTTTTACCTCTTTTGCTTTGACCCACTTTGCCTCTTCTGGAATTGGAGCTGCTCCGTGATGTACGCCCTGAGCCACTGGGCACATGTTCTGTACTTCTTGTGAGATAATCATGTTAGTACTCCTTTCGGTATAAATTGAGTTTTTCTAAAATAACTTACATTCCGTAAGTAATCCCTAAGTCAAGACGATTGCTTGTCTTCACAGTTTATTATTTTCTCACAAAAATTGCTTTTCGTCCATACCTTTTTTTAATTTTCGACATTTTTTTTGATATTTCTTTCACAATTCTTTGCGTTTTCTCGAATAAACTACTTTTTTATGCATTAGAACTATTCAAAAACAGGCAGGTATTATATAAATTTTACTTTAAATAAGAATCATACGAAGCTTTACAGAAAAAAATTATTGGTCTGTTCCTTCACTTTCTATCTCATCACGATGAGCAGATGAGACATCTGCTTCAGAAGAACCTGTTGTTTGTTCTGTAGAGGAATCTGTAGAATTTTCATTTTTTTTCTGTTCGATTTTCTCAGCTTTTTGTTTTGCGTTCGCTTCTTTAAATATATTTTTCATTTTGATGACCGCTTCTTTTTCTGCATGATACCAGACAGTTTTACCATTCATATTTGTTATTGTAAAATATTCATCATAGATGACAAGTTTCATCGTATTGCCATGATGATAAAATGTATATTCCTTTCCGTTACCTATTTTCTTTGCTGCCTGTTTGCCCCATTTTTTCTTTGCTCTAGCTTCATTTGACTTCTTTTTATTCATCTGGTCAATATAGTTTGCAACAGAGAATGCAACTTCATTTTCATAACATTTTCCATCAGTATTTGTGATTAAAGGGGTATCTGCCATTCGGTGGAACAGCTTTGAGTTTGGATATCCATTCTTAAAGTGCAAAAATGCATCTCCGATCGCGGATGCATTATATGCATAATATACATTATTAGGCAAATCGGTAAATACGATATAGTTCCCGCCAAATATCATTATTTCATAAACAGCATTATCTTCATCATATAAAATATATTCATATCCCGGACCATATTTTTCTTTCACTTCTTCCGGTGTATATTTTGTTGTTTTGTCTGCTCTTAATGCGATTGATGTTGCAAGAGAAAAGACAGCTTCGTCTTCTACAAACTCACTTCCATTCATATTGTCAGCATAGCCTACTTCAAGTTTTACGAGATGATCTCTTGATATTTTTTCCAGATAATCACTTGCCCTTTGTTCATCCTCAGTCATATCATTTTCAGCATCTACCTTTGATTTTAAGGATTTATTTTCTTTTTTTAACTTTTTGTTTTCCTTTTTCAGTTCCTTATAATAGCTTGAAGAAAGTACCTTTTTCTTAGAAGCCTTACAGCCAGTAAGAGAGAGTACTAACACAATACTTAAAATAAGAACTGCATATATTCTTCTTCTCTCTACTTTCATCATATCTTTTAGTATTCTTCTTTCTTCACTATTTCGTTTTTATTTTTATAAATGGAATGATCTGCAACATATCCTCTTACACTGGATAACGGATAAATGTTACTGCGTCGTCCTACAATTGTTCCTGGATTTAAAATGGAACCACATCCAACCTCCACATAATCTCCAAGGATTGCTCCTATTTTTTTCATATGTGTTTCAATCTTTGTATCGTCTAAATGAATTTCTACTAACTTTTTATCAGACTTCACATTAGAAGTGATAGAACCAGCTCCCATATGTGATTTATAACCAAGTATAGAATCACCAACATAATTATAATGAGGAACCTGTACTTTATCAAATAAAATAACATTTTTAAGCTCTGTAGAATTACCGACAACTGCCCCTTCTCCTACGATAGCATTGCCTCTGATGAAAGCACAATGACGAACTTCTGCTTCCGGTCCAATAATTGCAGGGCCGTTAATGTATGCAGTTGGCGCAACGGTTGCTGTTTTTGCTACCCAGACATGCTCCTTGATCTCGTCATACTCGTCTTTTGGAAGAAGCATCCCCACTTCCATGATAAAATCATGAATCTTCGGAAGTATTTCCCAAGGATATGTGTTCTCCTCAAATAATACTGTTGCAATTGTTCTGTTAAAATCCTGAAATAATACCTTATTCTCTAATCGTTTCATTTCTTTTCCTGGCTGTATCAGCCTTCTCCTTTCTAAATTAATCCTCTCCATATAAAATAAATAAATCTAAACAACTACATAATAACAAATGCAGTAAATCAAATCAATCCCACATGAAATTTACTTTTATAAATTTATGATGGAGGGTTTGTATCTATAAATTCTAATCTCCAGTTATATCTTTTCGTTTTTTCATCCTTTTCATAATAAAAATAAGCGGAAAATTTATTCCCTCTTTTACTTACACAGCCACGAAATCCTACTTTCCCATGTTCTAATAAAATTTTTACCATTTCATAGGATACTTTTTTACCAAGAGAGGTGATAAAGCGATCATCTTTCCAAATGGCAAATTTACAGCCTTTTTTCCAGGCAGAACATCCAAATGCTCTGGCCGTTTCTATTACCGGCGCACCACACTCAGGACAAATACCAACTGGTTCTGTATGGAGAGGTTCGAGTATAACAGGACCTCCAAAGACAGTATCATTTTTTATTTTATCGACAGATTCTATAACGAACTGCTTTATCATCGAAAGGAAGTCGTCTTTTGTGAACTTCTTTTTTTCGATATCTGACAATGTTTTTTCCAGTCGTCCTGTGTATTCTAGATCAAAAAGTTCTCTTGCCGGAAAAGTTTCTACTAACATTTTTCCTAAATCTGTACAAGTCAGACTCTTTCCTTTTGCCTTAATATAGCCGGCATCTTTCAACTTTTTAATTGTCTCCGCACGTGTTGCTGGGGTTCCAATACTGAATCCACTTAAAATTGCCATCATCATCTGTTCTTCTTCTTTTTCTTCATATTTTTTTCCACAGGTTTCCATGACTTTAAGCAATGTTTTTTCCGTATGTGGCTTCGGTGGTTTTCTTTCGACTTCATTAATTTCAGACTTTATTAATGGTAAAATGTTTCCTTTTTGAACTGGTGGCAGAATTGTTTCTTTCGCATCGATTCCTTCAATTAATTTCCAACCGGGTTCTAATTGTACTTTACCTTTTGCAACGAACTCTCCTGGTATATCGGTTTCCTGCATCTTAATATGCAAAACAGTGTCTTCTGCTACCGCAATTGGCATAAACTGCGCTAAAAATCGATTTTTTACTGCTTCATATACAATTCTTTCTGATTCAGATAACTTTGCCGGCTGCATATATGTAGGAATAATAGCAGAATGGCTCTCTACTTTCTTGCTGTCAAAAATACGCTTTGTACTTTTAAACTGTATCATTTCTTCATACGGACAATTTTTCTTATGAATATTTAATACTTTAGCTGTTTTTTCTTTTAAACTCTCATCAAGAACAACACTGGCCGTTCTTGGATAAGTAATAAACTTTTTCTCATATAGCTGCTGCGCGGTTTTTAGGACCTTATCTGAAGTCCATCCTTTATATTTTGATGTCACATACCCCTGTAATCCAGATAGATTAAAAAGATAGGGAGGATATTCATTTTTCTTTGTTATCTTTTTAGAGACAACTTCTCCATTTCTGCCATGAATTTTTTCTTGAATTTCCTTTAATTCTTCTGGATTATCGAACTTCTCATTTCCTTTTACATAATAAATACTATCAAAATCTTTCTTTTCTTCTGTCTGAAAGATTCCTTTTAATTTGTAGTACTTTGTGACTTTAAAATCGGCAATTTCTTTATCTCTATCATAAATAATTTTCAAGGTCGGCATTAAGACTCTTCCAACATTTAGAAGACGGATATTTTGTTTGTTTCGATATTTCAAAGTGGCAACGGATGTCAGATTAATTCCAATAAGCCAATCCGCAATCTGCCTGCCAAATCCTGCATCCTGCAAGGACTTCATTTCCTCATTCGATTTTAGATTATTCAATCCTCTGTTTACCTCTTCCGCCGTCCATTCATTTAATAAAATTCGTTCTACTGGTTTTTGTGGAGAAATGTAATTGATAATTTCATCTGCAATGATCTGTCCTTCCCTGTCATCATCCGTTGCAGAAATAATTCCCTCTACATCTTTCCGTTCCATAAGATTTTTTATTGTATTCATCTGCTGAACAACACCACTGTCCGGTTTTTCTTTATTTTTTCCGTCTGATTTTATTTTATATAAAAACTTCTCCGGAATATATGGAAACTTTTCAATCTTCCAACTGCGCATTTCCGGGTCATAATCTCTAGCATCATAAAGCTGTAAAAGATGACCAAATGCCCAGGTAATTACATAATATTCGCCTTCAAAATATCCATTTTTCCGGGAAGAAGCGGTGGCATCTGCAATATTTTTTGCCACAGACGGTTTCTCCGCTATTATTAACTTTTTCATCTGATTCCCTCTTTCTGGATTAAAAATACAACGGAAACTACTATATCATAATTTTTTTATTCTGTGAACCTTAGAGAATTATCCCCTTTTCTCCTTTTTTAAAAAATGCTATACTAATATTAATGATCTTACCCTATAATCAAGTACATTAAATTAGGAGGAATGACTATGACACCAAAACAGAAAGCCTGGGCAATACAGGCAGAACATGTGATAAAACAGATGGAACGTAGACACTTTAATGCTTACTATTGTTCTACAAAGGAAGAGGCTTTATCAAAGGCACTCTCCATCATTGAAAAAGGGGCTGTAATTGCTAGCGGCGGTTCCGCTACAATAGAAGAAGTAGGACTGCTTAATTACATAAAAACCCATTCAGAAGAATATACTTTTATTGACCGCAGTATTGCAAAAAATGAGGAAGAAAAAAGACAGATTCACGCAAAAGCAATTCTGTCTGATTATTATCTTATGAGTACAAATGCATTCACCATGGATGGACAGCTTGTCAATATTGATGGAAACGGCAATCGCGTCAGCGCACTTTGCTATGGGCCAAAACATGTAGTAATTATTACTGGTATGAACAAACTGACACCATCTGTAGAAGATGCATATAAACGAATCCGTCAGGATGCCTGTCCTCCAAACTGTGTACGTCTTGGACTTCCAACTCCATGCAGTAAAACTGGTGTTTGTGGCGACTGTATGTCTGCTTCTTCTATCTGCGACTTATTTGTCACTACAAGAATGTCACGCTATCCTGACAGAATCCATATCATTATGGTTGGAGAAGAATTAGGTTATTAAAATTCTTTTTTCTTTGAAAAGTTTTTTGCGAGGGTGTGAATCAGTTTATCAAAATCAAGCGGTTTTGCAATATATTCATTCATTCCGGCTTTTTTGGCTGCAATCACATCCTCATTAAATACATTTGCCGTTATCGCAATGATCGGGACGGTTTTTGCATCTTTTCTTTTTAATTTTCGAATCTCCTGCGTTGCCGTAAGCCCATCCATAACCGACATCATCACATCCATTAATACCGCATCAAAATAATTTTCCGAAGACTGTTTAAAGCATTCCAACGCTTCTAAACCATTTTTTGCAACAGAAACTTTTCCACCTGCATCCTCTAAAATATACTGTGCCACCTCAAGATTCAACTTATTATCTTCTACCAGAAGAATTCTCATTCCTTCGATCGTAACTTCTTCTGTATCTTCTTTTTCTATACAAACGGTATCTAACTTCACAGGAAGAGTAATAATAAAGGTCGTTCCCTCTCCCTTTACTGTATGAAGAGTAATACTACCTTTCATCTTACTTATAAGATTTTTAACAATGGACATACCAAGCCCTGTCCCTCGATAGCTGGAACGATTTTCAGCATCTTCCTGCGCAAATGGTTCAAAAATATGCTCTGCAAACTCTTTACTCATACCGATTCCGGTATCTGAAATAATAAATTCAAAATGCACATCTTCTTCATCACAGGATACTTCTTTTACGGAAAAAGTAATGATTCCCCCTGCATCTGTATATTTTATTGCATTACTTATAATATTAACTAAAATGGAACGCACATAATTTGGACTTCCGCATACATAAGGGTGAATAATCTCATTATCTACATGCTGTTCTAATTTTACGCCCTTTTCAGAAGCAATAATTCGCTGAACAGCCAATGTACTATCTACTAAGCTTGCAATATCAAATGGCTCTTCTATAAGCTGAATATCACCGGTTTCAAGCTTGGACATATCTAATATATCATTCGTAATCGATAAAAGCTGATCCGCTGCTCCTCTCATTTTAGAAAAACATAAATCAATCTTTTCCGGATCTTCAAGATGTAACTGTGCAATATCTAACATACCCATCATTCCATTAATAGGTGTTCGAATATCATGAGACATCCTTGATAAAAACTCTGACTTTGCCCGGACTGCCATTTCCGCATCCTCTGTCTTTTTCCTAAGAAGACGTTCCTGATTATGAATAAACATAAGTAAAATTGTGATCGTTAATGCCGCATTGGCCCATGGTAGATTATCAAAAAAACATTGCAGGATACTTCCGATAAAAAATGGAACAATATAGTAAATAGATTCCCATAAAATCTTTCTTTTTTCTAAATCCTTCTCAGTGCAAAGTCTCCATCCACTTAATATGATAGAAACTACATTATAGACATTCGCCAGTATTAAAATCACAGAAAAGCTATATATCTCTCTTTTCCAATAAGATATAATTAAAAGTATCGCCAGCAAATCAATCGGTATATATAGCAAAAACAGAGAACACCGATTTTTAAACACATCCGAACCATACATATTCTCACTGTAATAAAAAAGAAAAAAGGAAATAAAGGCTATTGAAATAAGAAAAACCGCATCTAACACATACAAAATCGCCGGTCCGGCAATATATTTTAACAACATCCCAAAAGCATCTGAAAGATCACAGACACAAACTGCAAGCAGTAAACGAAAAATCCATCTCTCGGCCTTTCCAA
>OLNG01000579.1_pt1 | contig 28988 bp, 19 predicted proteins | sample 1643091 | NCBI WGS metagenome assembly OLNG01 (sample SAMEA3136661, study PRJEB25190) | human gut metagenome | biome: human gut; feature: human-associated habitat; material: faeces | place: Austria | collected 2013 | reverse complement strand
CCTCGTAGGCGCTGCCTTTCTTGATCCTCAGCAGCTCCGCGACCTCGTCGGCGTCCAGCATGTGCGGCCTCGGCGTCTTCGCCACCTTCTCGTCCATGGCTCCTCCAATCAATGGCGTACGGATACGTACGGTTTACAGATTCAGAGTAAACGTACGTATCTGTACTGTCAATAGAATTGCGTACATTTGCGTACGCTGATAAGATGTGCTGGTACGTGATTCCAGGAGGAGGGCGCATGTCCGTAGGCGAGAACATAAGGCGGTACCGCAAGTTGCGCGGCATGACGCAGGCGCAGCTCGCCGAGGCGGTCGGTCTGACCGAGGGGGCCGTGCGCCACTACGAAAGCGGCATCCGCGCCGTCAAGCCCGAGCTGCTCGAGTCCATCTCCGCGGCGCTCGGCGTTTCCGTCAACGCCCTCAAGGATTACGGCGTCGAGACCGCAGGCGACCTCATGTCGCTGCTCGTGCGGCTCGAAGACTCCTTCGGCATAGTTCCCTCAGCCGACGGTTCGGGCCTCTCCCTGAACCCCAAGGCGCCGCACGCGCCCAAAGCCGCGATGGCGATCGAGTTGTGGGCAGAGAAGCGCGCACGGCTCGAGAACGGCGAGATCGACGCCGACGAGTACGAGGACTGGAAAGCCTCGCTGTAACGACTCCCCGCATTTCGCAATCAACGCAACCGAATCAGGACGCCAGGCTAGGCGGTGAGCTCCGCTCGCTCCTGCGTAAGCTGAGTTTTTACTCCCCATTGCATGCAAAGGCATTTCAAGCGTAAATGGGGAGTAAATGACGCGGTGGCTTACATGGCGGCACACGGCAGTACACTGCGGCATTTCCCCTGATTACTCCCGTTTTCATTGAGGCGGCGAGATTCTTTACTCCCCATTAACCACCTGGGGAAACGCCGTACGGAGACCGTAAAAACGCCCGTTGAGTTCGATTTGAGTTTCACGGGCCCCGAAACGGCCTCGTTTCGTTCTCGGGGACAAAAATCGCGCGTCTACTCATTCGGGATAAATCTTTACTCCCGTTCCTCCGAATACCGCCCCGTGCCTTGTCGTCTTGAAATACGGGGAGTAAATCGCGAAATCGCAGGTGAAAGGGAGTAAAACGGCAAAGAAAAAGCCTCCGTCCCAACGCGGGAACGGAGGCCAGATTACCGTATTTACTCACCGCCGTCGCTGGCGGCTTTGCCATGACTCTCGTACGAAACGAAACTCAGCGGCACAGTGCGGCACTCAAAAGTGCAGGTCAGAACCCTATCAGCCTACTCCCACTCGATGGTTCTGGTTCTGCCGTCCCATCATTCCAGTTACGCCCAGTTTTCGGCGCCACCACGGAACGCGTGCCGTCGAATGATGCGACGTCACGTTTCGTCGGCCTCGGGGACAAAAGTTGAGACAGTTTCAAAAATACATTTCGAACTCAAGGCATTGAGTTTTCGTTTTCGCCCCAAAGGGCACGATGGGTCATCTTCAAAGGCTCGATAGCGTCGAAAACGCCCGTTTTGAAACTCAACCGCCTTTTAGCCTGCAAGCCGCCAGCTGCAATCGTAAGTGAATTAACGCGGACGGTTTGCAGGCTCATTCGAAAACACCAGGTCGCAGGCTTTCGCCATCGGTGAGCAAAGTAAGTAGTCTCAGGTGGCTTACACATGAGTTGGCGAACGGGACTTGAGATTCCACTGACGTCCGAAAACGCTTCGGGCTCCCTTGGATTTTCATACAGCCCATGATATAAAATAATTGGTTTTCCGCAAGGAAGGCTTCCAAGTGCCGGGGACGTTTTCCCCGGCTTTTTTCTTATCCAGGAAAACAATGCGAGAACTCAGCATCTTCGTCGACGAGTCGGGAAGCGACGGACTCTCCGACCACCACTACCTGCTTACCGTCGTCATGCACGACCAATCCGAGAGCATCGCGGATTCGATCGCGGCATACGAGGGCGCCCTTCGCACCAAGGGGCTCCCGAACATACCCTTCCATGCGTCGCCGCTCATGAACGGCAAGGACCTGTACTCCGCACTCGATCTAAGGACGCGCAAGATGCTGCTCGGCTCGTTCCGAGTATTCTTCCGCCACATGCCCGTGAGGTACCACACCTTCGCATACGCGACCAAAAAGTTCGACTCGCTCGACAAGCTCGCGGGGGCGATGCGAAGGGACATCGTGAACTTCCTGTTCGACAACCTCGCGGAGCTGCAGGCCTACGACGCGGTCAAGGTCTACTACGACAACGGCCAGCACTCCATCGCCGAGTCTCTCCACCTCGCAATCGAGTACGCACTGTCGAAGGACGCGGTAGTCTACCGCTCCGCACAGCCCTCCGAGTACCGGCTTTCGCAGGCGGCGGACTACATCTGCACCATGGAACTCACAGCAATCAAGTACGCGGAGCATGCGGCCACCGCGACGGACGAGAAGTTCTTCGGAAAGTGGTCAGACTTCAAGAAGGGCATTCTTAAGGAGACGCGCAAGAAGCTCGTCTAATGAAACGCCCGCATCGAGTATTCGTTATGGAATTTCGCTGGCACGTATCGCCGCTATTAATTTCACGCATTCGCGAAGCAGGCTGGGCCTTTGCCACCGACCATCTTCCCTAACGGCCGCCAGTCAGAGGACCGCTGTTCACTTATGGGTATACGGCGCAAGAATGGCGGACGAAACGCCGCACCGCCCGCAAGCTGGCGCCGGAGAGCAGCCTGTCTGACCGAGAAGCCCTTACACCAACTTTCTCGCCACTACCCACGCCTACAAAATCTGTTGTGGAGATCGTACCGTTATAAGGGTCCTCCCCTGCCCAGTTGACAGCCTCGTCCCGGGCGGCGCGGTAGGCCTCCCGCGCCGTCTCTGACTTCTGGAATACCAGGAAATCCACCGCTCCCACGCTGCGCTCCTTTCTGTCGACTGTCCTCTGCGGGCGGCTTTTGCGCCCTTCGCGCTGGATACAGCTTCGCGCATGCGGGCGGACGGGACCGCGGGGTACGGAAGAGCACGCAACCACGACGCGGAGGAGAAGCGCTTCTGGCTGGCCGGCCTCAGGGGCGAGGACGGCAAGGAGCCCAGGATTCCCTTCTACTACTAAGGCGAAGCGGGCGGGGGAGCGGCCGCCGCCCGCTTCGCCCTCCCATGGATGCGAGAAGCCCGACCAGGCATAGAGCCCCTGGTCGGGCTTCGTTTCCCCTGCCCAGGCCACGAATCTGGGTATCGCTTCAATGTTAATCGATGCCCCCGACGTCATCCAGAGACATAGCATAAGCACGCATGATGCACGCTTCGACGTAGAATCAATTCTGCTCGCCGTCGTGCGATTCGTGCGACATCGACGTCGATGCGTCGATGCGCCCCCTAGAGCCCCATCAAATCCAGGAGCTCCTCGCGGGAATGCACGCCGGTTTTTTGGTAAATATGCCGCACGTGAGCCCTGGCCGTGTTGTCGGAAATGTAGAGCTTCTGGGCAATCCAGGTGGCGCGCCTTCCCTGCAGGAGAAGGGTGAGCACCTCTTTTTTCCCTGTTGGTGAGGCCGTACTCGTCGAACTTCCCCTCGTCGTGGCGGCCTATGGTTTCAGCAATCCGACGCTCCGCGGCCTGGTATTGCCGCAGGATGTCGAGCCCCACGTACGCAATGAGGACGATAAGCAGAGAGCGCCAGATCGCGTTGATAACGGCGTCTCCAAGGGCTACGAAGCCCGCTATGGCCAGGGCTATGGCCGCGACGTACGCCCCCAGCGAGCATGCCGAAACCGCAAGGCGGGTCTTCCCCTGCATGTTCAGCAGGCTGACTATGACGATCGCGAGGAGCATGGACATGGAGAAGCCCCAGGGCAAGGCGGTGATGAGGACCCTTGCCCCGCCGGAGAGGTCCGCGCTGATCCACGGGACTATGAGCAAGAGCAGGCTTGCCAGAATCGCACAGTAGTAGAAGTTCACGATGTCGCGGATCCTGCTGTGAATGGCTATTAGGCAGGCGAAGCACAGGAACATGCCGATTTCGACCATGGCGAAGCTGAACGGGGTCTGAAGCAGCAGGCTCTCGCGGTCGGTGAGCAGGGCGCCCAACCCGATGCCCTGGGTTGACTGGCAGAGCAGGAAGCCAAGGAGGGGGGCCGCGATTGAGCGCATGCTCTCCGTCGTGGATCTCAGGAGCGTAACGCCGTCCCCTTCGTTTTCCACCTCAGCGGGATCCAGGCGGAACGCAGATACTTTCGTAAGCACCGCGACCGCGATGAGGAGCGCGGCCATGCTTGCAATCTCGGAGATCGCGTAGTTTGAGGTGAGCAGCGCCAGGGCAAGGGCCAGGACGGCCTTCCCGGCTATCGCGTATGCCAGGATAAGGAGGTTCCTGGAGAACGCCTTTGCGCTCTCTGTTTTTGTCGATGCATCCATGGCCTTGATTATGCCACAGGACGCCTGAGGTTGACACGTCCCTGAACAGGGTGTTTTCAAAAATGGTCCATTTCGTTTACGGCACGCGCAGCCGAATTGCCAACTTTGGACGTCGACAGGATGCCGCCCCTCGGGCCATTCTCAGGGGGTCATCGCGCCGTTGAAGGAGACGGCGCACAACGATCAAGGAGGGACAACAATGGTTAAAGAGGGCCTTTCCCGCAGGGGATTTCTCAAAGGCGCAGGCATAGGCGCACTGGCGGCGGCGTGAGCGGGGGCAGGCGTGCTCTCCGGCTGCTCCCCCGAACGGGGAACGTCCGGGCGGGAGTCGTCGGGGCAGGCGGGAGATGCTGCGGGGGCAGGCTCCGGCACCGCGGTCGACGGCCGTTCCACGGGCGAACTGACCCGGCTCCCCGAGGAGCCGGCCGATCCTGAGAACATCGAGGAGGAGCTTACCGCAGACGTGGTCATCATCGGCTGCGGCACCGCCGGCACCTGCGCGGCCCGTGCGGCTGCCGAAGAGGGCGCCTCGGTCATCGTGGTGGAGAAGGCGGAAAGCCCCGCGGTGTGCCGAAGCGGCCAGTGGGCCGTCATCGGCGGCGAGACCAACAAGCGCTGGGAGCGCGGCGTGGGCCAGGCGAACTACGTGGACCCTGACGATGTGGTCGAGGCGGTGATGACGGAATGCCAGTACTACCCCAATCGGGCGCTTATGAGCAAGTGGGCCAAGGGCAATGGCGAGGTGTTCGACTGGTTCATCGCGGCAAAGCCCGACCTCTTCATCAGCGAGAACTCAACGGACCCGCTGCCTCTGGTGGAGTCCGAGGAGGACTGCTCCCTTTGGGTTCGCCACTATCCGCTGCCCGAGGGCTTTGACCTGTCGAAGGAGCGCGTGAAGGAATTCCAGAGCAGCGTCTCGTTCAACCCCTCGCAACAGCCGGTCCTCACCGCCAACTGGAGGGCCGCGGAGGAGGCTGGGGCGATCTGCTACACGGGGCACTTCGCCGAGAAGCTCATCAAGGAGGACGGCCGCGTCACCGGCGTGTTCGCTCGCAACGCAGAAACCGGGGCCTATAAGCGGATCACGGCATCCAAGGGAGTGCTGCTTGCCGGCGGAGACATCTCCAACGACCCTGAGATGCAGGCCTACTATGCGCCCGAGCTGGTACTCAACGGGGTAACCAACATGTGGATGAACATGGACGTGGAGGGTAACCCCACCAACACGGGAGACTGCGCGAAGATGGGATGTTGGGTCGGGGGAAAGCTCCAGCAGAAGGCCGCGCCCATGGTCCACTATATGGGCCAGATGGCCACCATTGGCGCCGCCCCCTACCTAAGCCTCGACGTGAAGGGCAGGCGCTTCACCAACGAGGACATCAGCGCGCTCCAGTTCCAGAGCGCCGCGGAGCGCATCCCGGAGAAGACGTTCTGGACCATCTTCGACGCCGCGTGGCCCGAGCAGCTCTCCGTATTCCAGCCCCGCTTCGCCTCCACGAACTACGTCGTTGATGCCCCCACCCCGGAGAACCTCCTCATCAACGACGTGCACCCCTATGTGACCAGGGACGCCGTCGAGGCCGCGTACCAGGGGGATTCGCCCATGGTCCTCAAGGGCGAGACCATCGACGAGCTGCTTGCCCAGCTTGACGGCATCGACGCCAAGACCGCCAAGGCCTCGATCCAACGCTACAACGACCTAGCCAAGGCCGGCAAGGACGAGGACTTCGGCAAGCGGGCTGACAGGATGTTCCCCATAGAGAACGGCCCGTTCTACGCGTTCAAGGGCGGAATGAACGTCAACCTGGTGACGCTGTTGGGATTCGTGGGCGACACCGATTGCCACTGCCTGGACGAGAACGACGAGATCATCCCGGGGCTCTACGTCGCCGGCAACACCCAGGGCGACCGCTTCGCCATCAATTACATCCCCACGATGAGCGGCATGTCTCACTCCCTTGCGATGTACTACGGCTATGTGGCGGGTAAGAACATGGCCCAGGGCATCTAACGTCCCGCTCTCTGGCGTTCCCCTCCAAAATCCTGCGCAGCGGGTTAGAGCAAAACAAGACCCCCGGCTGGGGTGCCAGAAGGCGCCTTTGCCGGGGGTCATCTTGTCTTGCACGGGGCTTGCCTAGAGCCAGGCCATCTCCTATGCCACCAACTTGGAAATACGACCATCATCTTAATAAAAACACGGTGCCACGCATCTCAATGTGCTTCTGACCAGTCATTATTTTTCCGCAGTGTCTTTTAAGCGGCAATTGAACAAACCTCAGGGCGGCCCCAAGAATGTCCGCAGAACGGAGGTCGAAGGGACCCCCGATGCTTCGGCGGAAGGTCTGGCGAGGCCTGCCTGCTGCATGCGGCCCCTGCGGGCGCCACTGAACTGCCTCCCATTTTGCAGTGAACCCCTATAGGAGAAGCAGAACATTGTCTGTCCAACTATAGGGGTTCACTGCAAAATGGGAGGCAGTTCATCCCGAGGGGCTCTTCCTCATCTTTATCGGCCGTTCCCCATGATTCGCTAGTTGACCGCGAGGACGCGGTGCTTAGCTCTACAGTCCTTTCAGCGACCTTGCGCACAGCTGTGCGATCGGTTTCTCCATGCGCCCCCTGAGCTCCCTGGCGGCGTCGGCCGACCCCGTTTTCTCCAAAGCGTCGAACTCCTGGGCCAGCTTGCCGGGAATCTCTTTGGCGTAGAGCGCCAACAAGTCGCGGCAGCCCTCGGCGGTTATGCCGAATCGTTCGAGGCCGCACTGCTCGACCAGCCTGGCGAGGTCGTTTGCCGAAACATGGCCTGCGCGGTTCTCGCCGCCGATGGACATGGCAAGCTTGGGCGGCTTCACCCTCAGCTTCGCCCCCTCGACGTAGGGGGCGATGGATGCCACGTCGTACATGGGCGCCAGCCTGTGCGACCCGTCGGCGGCAAGCATGATGGAATAGTTCTTGGCGTGCGCGTCCGTCGCCGCGAGCAGGTAGTTGAGGAAGAGCATCTGCAGGAAACCCGCGGCGTTTGCCTGGGCAGTGGGCCCGGTCGAGGTGAGAAGCCCCAGCACTTCGGCGCAGTTCGGCCCGCCGTACATGGTGTACTTGTTGTCGGGAAGGCATCCCAGAGCCTGGCAGAGATCCTCCTGATGGAGCCTCGTCACGTTGTCCCCCTCGACCAAGCGGTCGTAGCGCTCGATGACGATGGCGGGCTCCACGCCGCTCTCGCCCTCGAATTCCAGATACTCGACGCTTGCCGCAGGCACGTCTAGGCTTGCCGCAAGCCGCATGCAGACGTACTCGTTGAGCGCCTGATGGGCCAGTCCGCGCACGCCGCTCTTCAGGATGTGGGTGGTTGCCGCAGAGCCCTCGCAGGAGTACCACTTGCCATCCATGCGCCGTAAGGCGAACTTGCTCTGCTGGCCGCCGAGGCTCCAATGCTCGTCGCTGGCGATCCAGCCGGCGCCATCCTGGCGACCCGTGGCCAGCCTACGGGCAATTTCGGCGTCGCTCACGGCGACAAGGCGCTCATCGCGGTAGGCGTCGGAACCCTGGAGGACGAACTGCACCGCGCCGGAGCAGTCCAGGCCGATGACGCCGAGGAGCGCGAAGGGGTTGTTGGGAGAGATGCCAGCGTCGGCGGCGACATGCCTTCTCACGGCCGGGTCCTCCGGCAAAAGCCCCCAGAGGTAGGGCAGTACGACCTTGTCACGGTAGGGCCTGGTGGAAAGCGGCATGGACGACGACAGCGGAACGCCGCGGTAGCCTCTCTCGTAGGCGAAGGAAAGCGAGCCGGCTCCGTCCTGGGAAAGGGTTCCTGCGAGCTTGCCGGCGATGAGCACATCGAGGACGCCGGCAGTCATCGCGCACCTCCCGTCAGGATGGAGAGAGCGCCTGCGGAGGCATCATCGCGAGCCGCAGGCCCTCCGATACCCAACTGCTCAGCCTGCGGCTCATCTGAGGGGTTCCCGACGGTCAGCTCCAGCCCCAGCCCCAGGGCCCCGAGCACGGCGGTGAGCTTGTCCAGCTGCACACCGGGGTTTTGCCCCAGCTCCAGCGACCAAAGGCAGCGCTTCGACACGCCCGCGGCCTCTGCCAACTGAGCTTGGGTCATCCCCAATTCAGCGCGCCTGTCCTTTATGGCGTAGCCTATCTCCAGCGCGTCGACCATGGATATCCTCTCATCTCAGGTGAATTATTCTTTCGCATCATTTTGCGATTATGATAGTTCGCAATATTATGCGAGTCAATATTCTCGCAACATTATGCGTTTTCACGTTTCGGCCAAAACGCCCTAGTTCTAACAGTTATCTATTCGCGAGCTTGAATTCTTGCACTCACCGCCAGCGCATGTTATATGATTTTTGGTGGCTTATTTAGCTGCCTCCAAGTACCGGGGGTCCCGGCTATTTTTTATCCATTCCATCAGGAGTTCCCATTGGCCAAGGAGCTCAGCATCTTCGTCGACGAGAGCGACGACCGCGACAGCAAGGCTCGCTACTATCTTCTCACGCTCATATTCCACGACCAGGCAGACAGCATCGCCGAAGCGGTCATGGGCAATGAGGCCAAGCTTGCCAGGACCGCTCCCTAGCATCCCGTTCCACTCCGAGCCCCTCATGAGCGGGCACAAGGACTATGGGTTTCTTGGCATCGAGCAGCGCAAGGCCATACTCGCCTATCTCTCCTCGTTTGTTCGCAAGCTCCCCGTCTCCTATATCACGTTCGTCTACCGCCGCAGTCAGTTCGAAGACCCGGCGAGGCTAATGGAGCGCACGGGACGCGACATCTCCTCCGCCATGGTTAAGCACTTGGGCTTCTTCCAATCCTTCGACGATGTGAAGGTCTATTACGACAACGGCCAGGACATCGTCAAGCAGGCACTCGACCGCTCCGTGGGCAAGGTCCTTTCAAAGGGGGTCGTCCGTCGACGCAAGACGTCGATGACCGATTACCGCCTCGAGCAAGTGGCGGATTACCTCTGCACCATCGAACTCGCCCTAGCCAAGTACGAGACCAAGGATGATGGCGAGACATACAACAAATTCTTCGGCGGCATCGGCTCTTTCAAGAGGAACTGGCTCAAGCAAGCCCGCAGCAAGCGGATATAGGTGGTTCCGCAACCTCACAAGGAAGCAACCGCCTCTCCTTCGGCGAGGCGGTGGGCTGCCGGCGAGAAACCCCAGGCGACGAACTTCGGGCAGCGAAAGCCGAAACGCAAGCAAAAGCATCGCGGACATTAATCGGCAGCATAGCCCCGTATATAAACGCAGGCGCGGATTCGCTTAAAACCACACCTGCTATCTGGCAATATCATTAATCGAACGTTTATTCAGCTCTTCCCACTCAATCGCCGCCGCGACAAACCCCAATCGACAGCAACCAAATCCCAAAGCACCCCGGAGCACGCCCCCGGAGAGGCGCCCATCACTTCCTAGATATCGCGCTCCCAACGCCAATCGGCACCAGCCTCGTTCGCGGCGATTTCGAAGTTGCACCTCACGATGCCCTCGTCAATCACGTTGAGCCCGTTTTGCGGCGCATCAATGCGCACGGTTTTCCCGTCGGAAAGCAGCGTGATCTTGAAATTCTGGTTATTCATCGCCGTAGGTGCCAGCTGCGCGGCTTCCATGGCCGCCGCAAACCACGCCGGCGCCTTCGCGCATTCGACGGAAGAAAGCGCCTCGACGCTCTTCGTCTTCCGTGAAAAGCCTTGCGTTTTCCCGTGGCCCACCGCAATGATCAGGCGAATTTTCTTCCCCGGCGCCACAACGGCGCACGATTTCTTGCGCGAGCACAGCGCGCACCAGCACGTATTGAGCTCCATATCTTGCGCGGCAAGCACGATTTTCTGGCCCCAATAGCCAATGGCCTCGTCGGCGGCCGTCCGCCTCGCGCCGCGCATCTCGACGCAATCCGCCTCAGTCGCGCCATTCGCCGCCACGTCGCCAGCCTTGGCGTCATCAACCACGAATGCGATATGCGTGCGGCACCCGCGAATCAAACCGAAACGCGCGATCACGTTGAAAACCTCGGGGTTGTCGCCCACAAGTTGAATATCAAGGCCGCTTTCGCGCGCGCATTCCCCCACCACGGCGATAAGCGCGTCGAACTCAGCCCGCGAAAGAGGCTTTCCGTCATATTCACGCACGGAATGGCGCTCTCGAATCGTCTCAACGGTAATCATGCGTCTGTTCCCTTTCGCCGTGCCGCCTCATTGAGCCCATTCTACGCAACTACACGCAGGGAAGCGCCCCGTTCAATCATTTCATCGAAATCGACTTCGTGGGGCACGCGCGAACGCAGTCGCCGCAACGCGCGAGCGTTTCACGACGCAGGTCAGCAAGCCCGCCATTCGGAAACACTCAATCAAACCGCTGGACGCCACCAACCTGAAACGCTACTCTTGCCAAACCAGGCGCCTAGCGATCGAGCCCCAACGCCTCGGCCCACGTCTCTTCCTTAAAACCGGGAATCACAAAATCGTCACCCACGAGCAGCGGACGCTTCACGAGCATGCCATCGGTCGCGAGCACATCGAAGCATTCGGCGTCGGTCATGCCGGCGTCGAGCTTCGCCTTAATGCCAAGCTCGCGATATTTCATGCCGGACGTGTTGAAGAGGCGCCGCAACGGCAACCCCGAACGCGCATGCCATTCCGCGAGCTCGGCCGCCGTGGGGTTTTCGGTCGTGATATCGCGATCGGCGTATTCCACGCCATGCTCGTCAAGCCACTTCTTTGCCTTTTTGCAGGTGGAACATTTCGGGTATTCCAAAAACAGCACACTCATGAACAGCCCTTTCTCGAACTCGAACAAATACGCCACGGCCTATGTGCGCTGGGTGCAAGCCGACGAACCACGCACACAACGCAAGCCTGCGCTCAGCAGAATCATCAACCCACGCCAAACGGTGGGCCCGGCCTACGGCAAACACGCAGCAAGCCGTTGGCCCGCCGAAAGCGCCGCCAATACCCCAGCCGCCTACGGCAACAAGCCAGCCGAACGCCGCACCTGTCGCGCCTTACGTGCGCTGGGCGCGCGGCCCGTGGGTCACGTAGCAAATCGCAGCAGCGAGCGCGTCGGCAGCATGGTCGGGATGGGGCACGTCGTCCAAGCCCAGAATCTGCTTCACCATGTACTGAACCTGGTCTTTTTCAGCGGTGCCCTCGCCCACTACCGCGAGCTTGATCTGGCGCGGCGTGAATTCACCAACCATGAGCCCGCCCTGCGCGCACGCCACGAGCGCCGCACCACGAGCCTGCCCCGTGGAAAACGCCGCCGTGATGTTTTGCCCGAACCACACGGTTTCGATGCCGACGCACGTAGGCTTAAAGCGATCAACCACGGCTCCTATTTGCTGCGCGATTTTCAGCAAGCGCTGCGAAAGCTCCATCGACGCAGGCGTCGACACGCAGCCGTACGCGAGGCATCGAAGCCGCGACCCATCCTGTTCCACAATGCCCCAGCCGGTATTCGCCAGGCCGGGGTCGATGCCCAATATGATTCGATGGTCGCCTCGCACGCCCGCCCTTTCGTTTTCCAAAAAACAATGCCTTGGATTCTAACGCAGTTGCCGCCCATGCAGTTGATGCCGCGAAAGCAAAACCATTTCAACCTGAACGCCCACATGTCGAACAAAGCGAATCGCAAGCATGTCGAATTAACGCGGGGCTCTACAAATTGCGCCAACGCAGAAGAATGCTGCCAGCACGATTCGCTTACCAGCAGCTTTCTGTATACTATTTTGCTATTTTGCTAGTTAGCTATCAGGATAGCAACAGACAAATCAGTCGATTCACCTGCGATAACGAACGAAAGGCATCGTCAAAACTTGCCAGTATCGAGCGACAGTGCTCGCGCATTACCGCGCAGAAAATCCATCGCCTACGCCTCGGTCGCACGCAAAACTAGCTGACGAACGCCTGCGCTTCCAGCACAAACGCACGGGGCGTCGAAGCAGGTTCCCACTGCTCTGCGAGCAGCACTGGGCCATTCGCAGCACCGATCTTGTCCAATCCGAATTGAAAGCATTCGGAAAAATCGGCCGAGCGCACGCGATCGCACGAATATCGCCCAGCAGGAAGGCGCACAAGCGTCATTCCCTTCTCCAGCGCAACGCGCGTTGCGACCTCGGCGTCGAAGGGATAGCTCGGCAGCATCTCCACTTGCACGTATGCAGCGAGCCCGTTTTCTTCCCCTAACGAAACGCCCAAGAATGGCTCGCCCAGCCCGCGCGCAACCCCTTCCGTATACAAGGGGACAAGCCGCATGCCCGGCGCGGCTTCGTATATCGCGCTCGTCACCCGAGCATAGCGGCGCATATCGAAATCGCCGCCAAGCGGCGCGCACAGCAAAAGTCGCTCGGCAAATTCGCGCTCATAGCGCTTCTTCGATTGGAATCGTTGCGACTCGGCGATCTCGTCGGCATAGCGGTCGAGCTGCAGAAGCTGCGCCTCGGCGCGCCCGATGCGCTCCCTCGCCAGCTCGCGCCCCTTCTCGATAAGCTCGCTTTGCCCGTAGCCCAAAGCCGCGGTCGAAGCGATTTCCTTCAACGGAACACCCAGCTCAATGAAGGTAGTTACCATATCCAAATCGGAAATCTGGTTGATGGAGTAATACCGATACCCCGATTCCTCATTCACGTAAGCTGGCTTAAGCGCACCGACGCGCTCGTAGTACCGAAGCGATTTCACCGAAACGCCGCGCAGCTTCGCAAATTCGCCAATCGAAAGCAGCTCTTCTTTCATGCATCTCCCATCTGCCGCAAGGAGGCGCCTGACCGACTCTCCCATTATGGGATAGTCTAAGATGCAGGCCCCTGGTTTTTCAAGATGCGAAGTCGACCCTTAGCATGCCGCCCCACCCCGCGAACCGTGCAAAGACCGGAAGAGGGCAAGCCCGCAAACATGGGCACCTCGACCCCGCCTCGCAAGCCACGTGATGACTCTTCACGCCAAGCATCCCCGTAGGGCGAGAAGCCCAATCACCAGCACGCACAACCCCTGTTGGATGGCCGCCGCGAAAGCCCTAGGCTTCAAGTTCCAGGCAGGGCCATCAGGCGCATGCACGCGTCGTGCGCGTCGTAGACCCATGTGCCCCTGGAGCCTTACACCCCAAGCGCGTTCGCAAGTCGAATCGAGAACGCCGTTACCTGGCCTTTTTCGAGATAATTGGGCAATCCCGCCTCTCGAAGCGCCTGGCAATACGTCGTTTCGGGCGCAAGCTCGCTCAAGCGCAGATACGTACCAACGGCCGCGGCATAGTCGCTGCGTGATTCCGCGAACAAATCGAGCGCGGCAAGCGCAGAAGTGCCGTACGCGGCGTAGTAAAACGGCGAGGTGAACAGGTGCGACGTCGAAAGCCATTCATTCTCGTCCGCCGGCCACGAGTACTTCTCGTACACCTCAGTCCAAATGGCATCGACCTTATCGACCGTCAAATCGGGCTCGCAATAGATGCGCGTCTCCGCTTCGTTTATGGCAAACCCCTCGCGCACCGCAACCAGCTTGTCGAACAGCACGTATTCTCGAAGCGCATCGCCATACCCAGGGCAAAGCACGTCGTAATGGTCGTAGCACAGGAGCTCCAGGCCCTGCGACATAATTTCCTGCACATCGACAACGGTATTGGGCATAAACGAATTCGCGCGCACCCGATACATGTGGTTGAAGTGGCCGAATTCATGCACGATTGCCGCGCAGTCCGCCACTTCAGTATTGGGATTCACGAAAACGCAGCCATCGTTGTACGCCGCCATTTCCACGGTATAGCTGTTGCGAACCTTTGCTTCCGACGCCGATATGTCATACAAGCCGTTATCGACAAGGTGGTCAAACGATTCCCCAAGCGCAGGCGAAACACGCGCCACGCATGCCCGCGCGTTCGCCATAAGCGTCTCTTCGCTTTCGTCGAGAGCATCGAAGGCGCCATCGATATCGTCGCCCATAACGTCGGCCACATAGCTCTGATACACCGGCACGAATTCCCTCGCAACCTCATCTTGCGCCGCCTCAATTTCGGCCATCGTGTAGTCGCGCCCATATTCCGTAGCGAACACGTACTCGACGTAGTTCTCGTATCCCAAGCTTCGCGCCCAGGCATTGTTCGCATTGACGAGCTCAACATAGAGGCGTTTGAGCTCGACGTCGCTCGCATCCCGCGACAAGAGCGCACTGTATTGGCTCGCAAGATTGTCACGCTTCGCTCGCAGCGCAGCGCTTTCCGAAGACATCGTGCTCGAATTGTCCAGAACGCTCGAGAATCCCTCGCCGATGTGGGCCCTGAAAGCCGCTCCGTGCTTCGATTCAAGCGCATCCATGAATGCCTGTGCGCACTCTTGGTAATGGCTGTCATATACCGCCTGCTTTGCCGCATACGCGCTCGCAGCAACCTCGTCAAAGCTGGCGCACGCGCAATCGAAGTCGGCAAGCGCACGATCGCTCGACAGATCGGCGAAAAGACGCTCGAGCTTGTCGTAGGCATTCAGAAGGGCCGACGCATCGTCGCCGTCCATCGCCGCCCGAAACTCTTGAAGTGCCACGTTATATGCCACCTCGTCGAAGGAATCGCGCGAGCGGTCGGGCAAGGCCACGTTCCAATGCTCGACCTCGTTTCCGTATTCGAATTCGACGGGCGCCGAGGAACCTTCCCCCGTTGCGTTGCCGCCCGCTTCGCCTCCGCCGTTATCACCAGAGCCGCACGCCGAAAGCGCCAGCGCGCAGAGCACCAGAATCAGAACCGCCGCGAACCAAGAGCGCGTGCACGTGGCGCGAAACCAAGTTGCAGCTTTGCCTTCGAGGATTGCAGAGTACATTGCAGACACCTCCCTTGATGAAGCCTCGAACATAACCATTTTCATCGTAAGGAGGAATGGCTAAAGCAGGAATCGCCTCGTGGCCCATTAGGAATGCCTGGGCACGACCACACGTCTGATTTTGGATTACCCGATTTCACACGCGCGAAAGCATGGGATTGTTCTTGCTTGCTAGTCGGCTAGTTTGCTAATGAGTTATCCAGCTAGCTTGCTATTTGATTAGATTACTATCTAACTACTCTTATCCAGGCATATTGCTGAACCGCAGGGGATCGCTGCCAGCATAGAAGCCTGAAGGGCCGAAATACGCAACCGCGCGGGTGTATCTCATCTGTTGCGTTTCATGGGTTCATTTCGAAGGTTACGTTTCTTAGGATGCGTCTCTCGGCTTGACCCCACGGCTTGCGCCCTCTGGGCGTTTGCCTCATGCGCTGATATCACAGGTCGCACCTCCCGGGCTTCCGTCTCACTGACTCATTGCATGGGTCCATTGCATAGCTCGCGCATCGAAAGCTGATAGACCGCTTTTCATGAAGAGTATGCACTTGCCGCAAAACAAGCTTATGCCTACTTATAGAAACGCTTAATCCCGGCTGTCGACACCTGAGAACTCCCCTTTTCACGCTGCTTTCGTAGGAGCATAGGGAAATAGAAGGCGGGGCAATAAACTTCAGTTTTGCCTTGCAGGAAACATGAAAATATCATTGCAGAAACGAAGAAGGAACCCTTATCCCCGAACGAACAAGCCGCCCTTAAATATTTAGTCCATGCCATCTAAGCGCGTCCCCTACTGGTCTCATTCGCGTACAAATCGCATCATTCGTTTGAGTCTTTTTATTGCTCTATCCAAGTGATCTATCGCATTTTCATAAAACTCTTCAAGAGCAAATCGCCCTCAAGCAAATACTCTTAAGACCATGAAACCGAGCACCGCTCCGTTTTCCCAATAAGCGTTAAGGCCCCTTCTTCCAGTCCGCCAACACTGGAATGATTGATCTCATGCCCGCGTCTTCCTTTAGGATATTTGGGACGTTATCGAGATATCCTTAGCTCCCCCCCCTGCAACTTATTTCATCAATCTGTTTCTTGTTTTTTCATAAGAGAGAACGAACTCCCTTTATTCCAAACCCGATTCGTCTCCTTTCCTTCTCCCTCTCCTTTTCCCTCTTCCACTCCTGCGCATCAGGAGCCTTGCTCCCTCTCGCCATTATTTCCTTCACATGGTGGCGATCCTACTCATTTGAGTTCGAAAACTCGTGTGAAATCTCAACTACATTCTTATTTTATTGCCCCTCCTCTTATTTTGTTCTGACGTAAACTATGTACGATTTTCTCTTACAAACGAGCTTTTTCTTGTGACTTGCTAATAAGCTCTCTGCCCTTCAGCACCACCAGGTTCCGCTCCTGATATGAAAGCGAAAGCCATCCAGCCCTCAACCCCCTACCCTTTTTCGCCGATTATGGGCGACCTTCTGATGAGGCTATAACGCTATACCGAAACCTAATCTCATTCTTACACTGTTTAGGTCTCAATTCGGTATCAATCACAGTTTTCTCGTGTATTCTTTACTTAGTAAAGATTAACGTTATCCCTGCTCGTTCGACTGTTTAATATTTTGACATTTTCTGCCATTAAATTCAATTGCAGAGTTCGATGCATTGCCTATTTTCTTCCTTATTCATATCTGGAAACTACTTCGCAGCTATCCCCTCACGCGCATTTTTCAGCTTTGATTATTCTGCGCGTGTCCGATAAGCGTTCTCAAGCGACGCAATTTGCTATCCAGTGACCATAGAGCCCGCCCTTCCATTCGTCCCGAGATCTTATTGCTTTTTCAATATTCGTTAGTGCGGTCTAATTAATGGAGCCTGTTTTTCACTTTGCTTTTTATTGCCCCCTTTTCTCTTCTCGTATGCGCCCCGATGACGAACCAAGCTTTTCTTTGGCGAGAATTGAGTGCAGGCTTTTCCACCTGATTATCGGCCTTGACCCATGCGTGCATTAACCTTCGAAACGCCTTTCACCACTGCGCGCAAAGAACGAATCAAAGGGTGATTTTTTCAATTGAATCTGATGATTAACCAGTTTCCCTGGTCTCCTTGTCTGCCTTATTTCAGACATTTTAAGACCAAATTGCAACCGTCCCCTCATAGTCTTATTGGAATCGTTTTATAATCCGCAATGCCCCTTCTGGAACCATTGCTTTAACAAGCAACAAATAATGAGGCGTCGATTGCTAAACAAGCGCGCATCGCAGCTCCGTCCCCTGAACTCCGGAAGAAAACGCCAAGAATTCTTATGAGGACATGGCCCCAACGACCAATCGCTCACTCGCTTCGCGAATGCGGCCTCTCTATTTTCACTGCATTCGATATGCCGCGGTTTTCAAATCCCTGCCGCGATTCCAAATACCATCGATATGATTTCGAATTTCTTGAACAATCCCCTGTCAATAACAAGCAGATAAACGATACTTCGCTATTTATGCGCCATTCAACAAGAAGGAAAACCAAAATGTAGTATTGCCGCCAAACAACGCACCTTAGGGAGCGAGCGAAAGTTCATCAGATCTGTCCTTCAACGAGTCGCACCTCTCGACCTTGCTTGCATGCGCCCGCGGCTCGCCATCACCCCGATTCGTCCTCAATACCAACACGGAAGGATGGCGTGAGCTAAACCGGCTTAAGAATCGAACGAAGAACCTCCCATAGCGCGAAAAGAGACAGATGTGACCAAAAAAGACCCCGTCTGAGACGCCTCCTGCGACAAGATATCCAATCAAAACGTGTACTCGTACCTTTTTTCTCAAAATAGGGTCTTATTTTCGCTCTCAAGGCCGATTTCGACCACGTGCGTACTTTCTCCTAGGTCCTCGTCTTTTCTGGGAGAATGCTCTATGGCTACCCGACTCACAACATCGACTCCAGCAGAAATGCGTCCTTCACTTAGAGATCACCATGGAAGCTTGGCTTTCCACTTTTTTTGCACCAGCTTTTTAACGCGCCGCATCTTATGACGCGCCTTTGCCGCCTCCCCGCCGCTTCCTCGTGCGTTCCCTAGCCATCCCTGCCTCTTCTTAGTTGTTTTTTGACTTCTTATCATGGGGTCATCACTAAATTAATTATGATCAATATTTTGCTATTCTGCTATCTTCCTAGCTATCTAGCTATTCTTATCTCATATTTTGTCTGCTCATAAAGCACTTCATACGCTTAGTGGTAGACTTTCTTTGCATAACAATTCGCGTTCATCCAAAAGGAATGTTAGTAGCAGGCTACCTTGCTAGTTTGCTACTCTGATATCTCACTAACTCCAAATACCACTCTACGCAGCGGCTTAAGTTAAGGATTTTGATTAAAGCAAGACTTCAAACAGCCCCCAAATTCTTGAGAATCAAACCCACGCTCGATCGCATTTCGACCCGCAACAATCCTCAGCCGCTCTGCATATGCCTTTGTTACACGTCGCTCCGCAGGCAACTGACCAAACAAATGCACTTCTTCAGAAATCAGGGACGGTCATACACTGCTCAGAAACGGGGGGAGAGGGCGGGAAAGTGTTTCGTTCGACATTCCTCGTGAATGAAGAACCTCTCTCGTAAGCAGAGCAAGACATACGAGCGATTCTCTTACAGAGGCAGGAAGGAGGGGAGTGGTATCCCGCATTCTTAACCCCACAAGCGCATACCCTCGAATGACACTTCCGGCATAGGGTAGGGGAGTTGGCAAAACACGAGACATGCGCAGCGGAACAACCAGGTCCATTGCTCCGTTGCGCCAAAGCTCAGCCAATTCGTGTACATCACCCTAATAGCATGCTATTAGGGTAGCTTACTATTTTGCTATCTTTAGACTACACAAACATAGTTTTCGAATCCACTTACAAACCGATTGAGCAAAACAGCAATACTATCAATCTAGCTAAATATTTCACTACTTCATTATTCTGTTATGAGCCTATTTTTCTACTTAGCTACCTTGCTAGCTAGATATCAGAGTAGCTAATAAGCAAGCTATCTCGTTAGTATGATAACGAGTTATTGGACTATTCTGCTATCTGTGTAGCTGGCTAGTCTAATCGCTTTCTAGCTTATTATTTTCATATCTCACTATCTTGTTAGCTGGTTATATTATTAGCTGACTATCTGATTAGCGAAATAGCTGCATATCTTGGGAGTTTCCTAACCATCTATTTTAGTAGTCTGTTATCTTGTTAGTTTCCTATTTCGCTATTCTATTATCTAGCTAGCTCCTTATCTTACTAACTAGCGACTCTTCTAGTTCACTAGCTTGCGAGTTATCTACTTCGCTATCTGACTAGTTTATTAGCTCAATAGCTAGATATGCGGCTATTTAATTATCTAAATAGGGGGATATTTTGTTAGTACGATAAGGTGTTAGCTGAATATCGTGATAAAATGCAATTCAGATAGATTGATACGAATTTAGTAATCCCAGGTAGAAGGTAAAAATGGGCAAAACATACTCAGTGGCAAACCGAAAAGGTGGTTGCTCAAAAACGACAACAGTAGGCGCACTTGCATCTGGCTTGAATGAGCTTGGCTGCAAAGTCCTTGTTATAGACATGGACCCCCAAGGAAATATTTCTGATTGGGCTGGCTTTAACACCGATGGTCAAAACACTACCTACGAAGTAATCACGAACCGCTGCGAAGCTTCTGAGGCGATTTACGAAACAAAACATTACGATTTAATGCCTGCAGATAACGACTTGTTTGCATCGGAAACCGAGCTTGCTAACGCAATCGATCGTTATGAACATATGCGGGATGCTTTGAAATCGGTTAAAGATGATTACGATTTCATTCTTATCGATACGCCGCCAAATCTGTCGACGCTGTCAATCAATGCTTTCGTGGCATCCGATGGCGGTATCATTGTCACGACCGATACTGGTGCATTTTCAACAAAGGGCATGAACGATCTTGCTGAAACCCTTGCTATGGTGAGCAAGAAATTAAACCCTCAAGCAAAGGTAATTGGCATTCTGCTTACGCGTTTCAACCCACGCTTCAATGCAATGAAAGTCATGCGTGAAGTTACTGAGAAGTTCAGCGCATACTTCGAAGCGCCTGTTTATGACACCTTCATTCGACAATCGGTAGCCGTTATGGAATGCCAAATGGAATCGGTTGACCTCTTCGACGCACCGAAGCAATCGGCAGCCATTGCCGACTATCGCGCATTTGTCGCAGAATTCCTTCATAATGAAAGCGCCAAAGAGCAAGAGAGCGAGAAGTAAATGAGCAGGACCGGAACCGACCCCAACAAGATCCTGATGGGAGACCTGAAACCTGAACTGGCCGCAAAGGCTGACATGCTCTCGAGCAAATTTGCGCCAAAACCTAGACGCGCAGTAGAGACCGAGGAGACAGCCGCACAGGCTCCTGCAAAGCAGGCCAAAGAGGCATCGGTCCCCGTTGCCAAGAAAAGAGCCAAACAGGAAAAGAAAGTCGAAGCAGCTCCCGTTGAAGAAGAGCTTACTCAAATGAACATTCGTATTCCTGTAAGCCTTAAGCGTGACATTGACAGGATCGTCTTCGAAAAGAAGTACGCAGGCGAAGATGTGAATATCAAGAGCCTTGTAAGCCAATGGATTCAGGAAAGCGTCAAGAAGGAACTGCGCAAGAATGGCTAGTCGCCTCCCGGTACGCGTCCCGCTCTATGGAGACGCGTACCAGTTCGTTCCCGCACGAACAACAATTCTCAATCCAGCGCTTAAGGGGGAAGCTACGCAGCTCTATCTTCTATGGGCCACAATAGGGGAGGGGAGTAATAAAGGCATACTTTCTGATATAACGAATGACGAAACTATTCCTATTTTTGCATGGCTGAGTGACGATGAGCGTTTTCTTACAAGCGCATATCAACAAGACTACGAATTTATTGAATGTGTAAAAGAAATCGTGACGTTCAGCAACTTTCCCTCTGGGTCACAAATTGAGCTTGCAATAGCAAAGCCCCAGGTCACAAACGATGGACCTGGAATGGTTGCACGCTTTTCCATAACAGTTTAATAGCTAAATAGATTACTAGCCTGCTATCTACTTAATAGAATAGTTAGATAGCAGGCTAGTTTTATACATCAATAGCGAGCTAGTCTTAGAAAAAGCGAAGTATCCGTAGCAATAAACTATATAGAATGGTTGCCCGATCGCGTATCATCGACATTTGCCAAATCGCATGCAGCAACCCAATATTTCAAGACGGTAGGGTAGGAAATACCCGTAACCTTGGAAACAAAGTTCTTCGACGCACCAGGATTTTCAATCAAAACACTCGCAATTGCCGCCGTTTTCTCATCGCGAGATTTTTGAGAATATGCAGGACGAGCGACCTCCTCGAGGTGAGCGACACGCGTACGACCGTTACGCTTCTCCGGCTCGCCAAATGGATCAAAACCAAGAGTGCGAACTTCGGAATTCCTCGTCTGCCAGTTATCCTTCTTGTAGCCCATCAAAGCGTTATCGATATCTCGGCGGGTGAGGGGAGTGCCCATTTTCGCCCATGGGGTATTCAACAAGTCTAAATAATCGCGCTGCAATTCTTTACGCGTTTTAACAGGCTGAACCATCATGTACGCAACTCCAGCGAGCATATAAAGCGACAAATAACGCCTGCCCAAAGGTACTTTTGGCAGATTCTCATAAATTGTTTGGTACACGCCTCCCGTTTCGCCTGCAATCAAGGGGTGGGGGCGCGTCTTCCAACGGGATCGGACGGGACGCCTATTCCCAGATTCCTGTTTTTGTCCACGGCGACGCACGCCCTTTTGAATAAGGATGCTCGCACCAGGAGCGTTCAACGAGGCAGCGGTATCGAACTCGGCCTGAGTCAAATTACCTTTCTCGTATAAATCGCGAATAAATACGAGCTGATCTTCACTTGCGGGCTTTTCTTCAAAGGCCTTCTGGCGAGCTTCAATCTCATCGGCGATATCCTCGAACGACTTCCACCGCACATCATCTTCGCAAAGAACCAGTTCGGAATCATATGGCAAGCGATCGAAAGAAGCCAAAACATGAGAAAGCGAAAGCGGATTCACCGTTGAATGCTTGAAAACGCGGTCAACGGGACAAAAGCAGCGAACAACTTCACCGCGCTTCGTAAGCGAACCCGGAGCGCGAAACCCGTGATTAAGCGAGGTGCAATGCGTATCAAGCACGCAAGGAAGATCGAAGCAGATAAGGCCATAATACGCATAGAGCGCATCGGCCAAAGCCTTGTATTTCGTACGTCGGGGGTTATGGATTCGGAACGTTTGCAAGGGCTCATCGAAAATGTACCAGAGGTGAATACCTCGACCAGTAAGGCAGACATACGACGGCAAAAGCCGTCCATCAATACGCTCGAAAATTCTTTCCAAAACAACGGGATCAATTGGACCATCTTCATCTTCGACGCCGTTATGCGACGGATCGATATCGACACAAATCGCATTGAGCGTTCGCTGCTGAGCGCGCTGAGTGTTAAGGGGCATACGATATGCGCCATTACGAGTCTGGAACCGCCCCGTGAAAATGAGTGCGGGCTCATTGCGAATCGAAGAAAGAAGGAATTCGATGTCGGCAAGAGAATCGCATGCGTAAAGCTTATACGTCTGCTCGCGATCGTCGTGAAGGTGTAGATAGCTTACGAGCACTTCGTTATAGGCGTGTTTCTCAGGATCACCCAAACCAAACAAGTCAAAGTAAAACTGCAAAGCAGTAGGCGGAACGGTCATTACCGGAGCAATCGGACGAATTGCAAAAGAACCGATGCTCGAATCGAAATGCGAAGTACCCGATGAAGCCAAAGCCGGCTCAACGTAGGTCAAAGCCTCATAACCCTGAAGAAGCTCATCGCGCGTTAAGTCAACGGACAGTTCAACAAATCCGTTTGATTCAAGACAGTCAGTAAGTGCCGTAGCAGATGCGTTGTAACGACGAAACTCAGCTTCAGCACGAAGGCTTTCAGCAATAGCCTCATCAAGATTGAACGTAGAGAGAGGGGAGGGTTGAATCAAAACGAGTAACTCCAAACATCGATCTTCCAAGCCCATAAGGGTGACACTAAGAACGATAAGATTTTATAACGTGAAAGCCTAAAAGTCCATTGCGAGTAAACAAGAGCGCGGAAGTTGAGAATGGGCCGCAAGCAGAACAACAGCAAGTTCCGCATCGAATTTAAGGGGGTTTAAAGGTCTTAGGTACCAAAAAGCGAGTATTGGCATCTACCCGCATAAATTCGGGCGTTAGAAACCGCGAGAGCGGCCCCTATGGGCTCGTGAAGCGGCTCAACCTGCGCCGTCTTATGGAGTCGACGCAGACTCTGGAGGAAGAAATCCTCGACGCCTTCAAAGAGCGCTGCACCACAGTTAGGAAGATCGAACAATTGTCGGGCAAGCTGGTTTCGGGCGAATTTCTTCATATTTTAGACTAAGGTTATAAAATCTAATAAGTAAAGATGTCGCGTGCTATACAAAGTATACTTTCTTATAACACCAGTTCGTACCGATGGTTTTACAAGTCGTTGTCTAGAACGATGAAAACGAATAAAAGAAAGCTAGAGAGCACTGAAACCACGCTGAAAAAGGTATTCAGAATGCTCTCGTCGCTGGTAAAAATGGCAGGCTCGAAACCCCGAAGGGGACAAAAGGTCGGCAGATATCACGCCATAGGAAACCCCTTAATATAAAAATCGCCTCCCACCTCGAGGAAAACAGAGATAGAAGGCGACTAAATAGTAGGAGTAATATCCGATGAAAACCTTATAAGTAGTTATAGGTGCATATCGCTTATATCGGCACAAAGGAATTGCATCGGAAATAACGAATAGAGAGACGGATTCGTTTCTCCGAAGCGTCTAATCTAAAAGGCGTGAGATATTATTCTCGGCAGCATTCTTAATGCGATCGATGTTGTGAGCGTAAATCATCGTAGTGCTGATGTCGGCATGACGGGCCATTTGCTGAGCCTCGCGCTCACTCGCGCCGCCAAGAAGGGAAAACGTAATGGCAGTATGGCGCAAAGAATGAGCTGTATAGCGAGGGTCGTCGATACCTATTTTCCGCATCGCTTCTTTAACAATGCGAGATACAGAGCGCGTCGTAAGCCTCTCGCCAGAATTCCTTCGAGCAACCGAGGTAAAAAGGGGGGAGCTGTCACTTGAATCATCGCGCATTCCAAGGTAATCGCGAATAGGCGCTAAAGCACTTTCGGTTAGCACAACATAGTTGTCTTTACCGGGTCGACCCTTGCCCTGGATATAGAGCACATCAACGCCCGATACCGTTCGAATATCGCCGCAATCGGCGCGGACCACTTCGATATCGCGCAATCCGGTACGAAGCATGAGATTCAACAGTGCAAAATCACGCATGCCTGCTTCTGTTTCGAGATCAACGGCCGAAAGCAAACGGCGGGCCTGATCAACCGAAAGAGATGCTTTCTTGAAATCCCGCGAAGCTCTTTCACCTCGAACGCCACGTGCGATATTAGGTATGCCATTTTCTTCCGCGTAAGAGAAAAACGATCTCACGGCACCAAGATAATTAGAAACGGTCGTAGGCTTTAAACGTTTATCAACAGAGAGGTATTCGCGAAATGAAATGATATCGCGCTTCGTAAGGGTATCGAAATCAAGAGACGTGTCTTTCACGAAGGCGCAGAATGATTTAAAGGCTCGTTTATACGTGTTCTTCGTCGATGAGGAAAGATCGAGAGAATCGAGCCACTGCGCAACAACCTCTTCATCAAGCGGAGCAAAAGAAGAGTCTGAATTGCCCACAACACACCGCCCGTCGAATCGATAACGTTTTGCTGTAGCCACCGAAGCATCAAAGGACGCTCATTAAAGAAAGCGAGCCAAGGCAAATGGTGGCTGGAAACCGTAAAATGCATTAATTGTCTCTATGATAGGACACCGGTTCAAAGCCAACTGTCAGAAAGAAGCATTCCTTTTGATATCGAGCAATGAGAAGGTCGGAATCACCGAACAAGAGCGCCACAACAATTAAAAGATAGACCAAGGCGCGGCGCACATAGAGTTGGCGCATACATGCTCGCCAAAGCGCACATCAACACCAAACGCCTCATTAGACGAGCAATAACCGTTGTTGTCATCTGGAACGTTCGCATTCCTCGCTACAATAGAAAACGTTTTGCAAACAGAGAGGAATAGTCAAAAATGGAAAAAGGTAACCTTCGGGCGCTTGCTCCGATCGGAGTGTTCCTTGTGCTTTACCTGGGCCTGGGAATTCTCTTCGAGTACATCCTGAAGATTGAGATGGGCTTCTACAACATTCCCATCGTCGTAATCTTCTTGGTGGCGCTTCTAGTGGCATGCTTCCAGAATCGCAAGCTCAGCTTCGATGACAAGCTGGCCATCATGGGGCGCGGCATTGGCGACAGGACAATCGTCACCATGATTCTCATCTTCATGGCAGCCGGTATATTCGTAGGCACCGTAGGCCGCAACAGCGCCGAAAGCGTCGCGTACCTCATGCTTTCTTTCATCCCACCTGAGTTTGCGGTGGCCGTTTTGTTCGTCGTGAGCTGCTTCGTTTCGCTCGCCATGGGAACCTCGGTGGGAACCATTACGCTCATCACGCCCATTTCCGTTGCCGTGTCCGCCGCCTCCGGCTTCGATTTACCGCTCTGCGTGGCGTCGGTCATGGGTGGCGCGATGTTTGGCGACAACCTGTCATTCATCTCGGACACGACAATCGCGGCGTGCCAAGGTCAAGGATGCGCCATGAAAGACAAGTTCCGCGAGAACTTCAAGATTGCGCTGCCTGCCGCACTGGCATCGCTCGTGATTATTTTGGTGCTGTCGTTCAACGCGAACATCACGGGCACAGTGATTCATGAATACGAACTTATCGAGCTCATCCCGTACCTGATAGTTTTGGCAGGCGGCATTATTGGCATCAACGTCTTCATCGTTTTGCTTCTGGGCATTCTTTCCGGCGCCATTATCATGGTCGCAACGGGAGCCACCGCCGCAACCGATTTGCTTACGAGCATGGGTACCGGCGCCGCAGGCATGTTCGAAACAACGATGGTTGCTATTCTGGTCTCTGCCATTTGTGCGCTCATTCGCGAATATGGCGGCTTCGTATGGCTGCTCAACGCCATCAAGAACACGTTCAAGAACCGCAAAGGCGGCCAGCTCGGCATGGGCATCTTGGTTGGATGTATGGACATTGCAACCGCGAACAACACCGTGGCGATTGTTATGGCAAATCCCATCGCGGCAGACATGGCGAAAACCTACAATATCTCGCGCCGCAAGACCGCATCTATCCTCGATACGTTCTCGTGCGTTTTCCAGGGCATCATCCCCTATGGCGCACAAATGCTCATCGCCATTGCAACGACCGCAAGCGCAGGCTATGCAATAACGGCATTCCAGATTATTCCGTGCTTGTTCTACCCCTTCATGCTGCTCATCAGCTCGTTGGTCTTTATCTTCCTGATTCCCGACCACCGCGAATACGATGGAGACGATGCGGAAGTCACCGAAGCGTAAAAAGGCTTTGAGCCAACAAAGAGTTTGGAACCTGCTAAATGCTCGTAGCGTTTAGCAGGTTCCAATCGAAAAGAAGTACCATTTCCGAAACCAATCATTGTGTCAAGAAGCTAGAAGGCGCATTCGAAGATCGTTCTCAACCAAATTCATGTATCGAAGCCTCATAAATGCCATGAGCAATTTGAACGGAAGAAAGAAGGCTCTTAGGACGAGGCTGAGAAATTGACGGTAAATGTCGACCACTTCAAGCACTAGGTATTCCCAAAGTGAAAAGCACCCTAGCCGAACCTGCTAAATGCTACGAGCATTTAGCAGGTTCGCAGACAAAAGAAACCCCCGCTTCCGAAGTCAATCATGAACGCTAGAAGCAGGGGAAGACTAACAAGGGAATCCTTGTGACGGACTCGCTTATCGCGACCTGTTAAACGCTACGAGCATTTAGCAGGTTCCAAATCGAAGGCTTAATTGCGAGAGAAGGAGCGAAAGAGGGCAGGGCAGGGAACGGGCAGATTGCCGCGGCGAACGAAGCGGCCCAGGAAACTCATGCCCGAAAGCGCCAAGGCAATGCCGAGGCCCGTGTAGAAGAAGGCGATGAACCAGTTCGGTACCAGGCCGAAGGCACGAAGGCTGATGCCGCCCGTCATCATGACGGCCATCATGATGTAACCGGAGGCATCGAAGAAACGCCAGAAGGCGATTTTATCCTCAACGTAGCCAGCGATACGATTCGCGTGCTTTCCAACCATCTTCGAGAAGACCTTGATGTGAAACACGGTGAATACAGCGATCGCTCCGATGACGAGCATCCACCACATGCTCTGGCTCATCTGACCGAACGAGAGAATACCGAGTCGAGCGATGTTCACGCCTGCAGCGAGCCACACAATGCCGGCAATGAAAAGCAACGCGGTTTTCGAAACTTTCAGCATAGGAACTTCCTTCCAGATGCAAGGCCGACGCCTTGAGACCTCTCTTTATGGGTCTATTGTGCTGGAGTTCGACATGAACATCAAAGGGGTCATGTTCAGTTCTGGCAAATGTGGTGAAACGATGTTTGCAAAGCGTACGAAAACCATGCAACCAATCGTTCAATCAAAGAAAGCCTCAACTCCACGCGCTCTATAAAAAACTATCCTGAACAGGCTATTCGTCGCGTTCGATAAGACAGAGAAGCTCTTCTCGCGAGCCAATCCCCATTTTCTGATAGATATTGCGCGTATGTGTATAAACCGTGCTCTCAGAAATAATGAGCATTTTGGCGATGAAGCTTGCCGTGTGGCCACGCGCTAAAAAGCCGAGAATTTCGCTCTCCCGCGGCGAGAGGGCGAATTCTTCCGACAAGCTTTCACAGCGCGCGGCAATAGATGTCGGCTCAACCGAATCAACCGTATCTTCTTCAGAATCCGAGCAGGAGGACGTATTGCGCCAAAACCCCACGATAGAATAGGCAACAAGGAATACGCAATAAATCGCGACAACGACAACAGGTATGAAAACCGTCTGACTCTCAGGCAGGTGCAAGTGCCCACCGAACGCGATTCCGGCCATAGTTGACAGAGAGAAACACCCCATGACCACCGAAAGGACCAATGTGGGAGAAAACTCGCGAGCGCTCGAACCCGCAATCGCGAAGGCGACGGCAAACAGGGCCGCAACGCCGAAGAAATAATACATGCCAATCGACAAAAGAGCACGCACAACGCAGTCCGTCAACGGTTCAAATACTGCGAATGCGGCCAGAATCATAACAGCAAGCAATGGCAGTAACATTTGGTGGAAAAAAGTTTGCAAAGGGTGATGGAATCGCCGCGCAAAGAGGCATAAAGGAGCCAGCGTTACAGCAGCAAGCAACATTCCCACAACATCGGCGCTTGTGTTCTCCGTAATATTCGGACGCGAGACGCCCATGAAAAAAGCGAACATGGATAGGCCGATGAGAGCAGGAGCCATAACCGATGCAAATCGGGTCACGATTTCAAGAAACGATCCGCATGATTCTGCAGGGAACGAAATATCGCATGAACATTTGCTGGGTTCAGTAAAATACAAAACCGCTATCGTCCCTAAGAGCAAGATATACAGCACTGCAAGGGGAATGGCAGAGAGATACGTCGAGAACCAATTCAATAGAGCAGAAGAGCCCGCAGCGATGCACACCGTTACAAGAGCGCTCTCGAGAGGCCAGGGTGAAAGAGCGCGCGCGAGAACGATAGAGCATGGCACGAACAGCACGCCTGAAATCGCTCCCAGCAATCGTGCGACAACC
>OLNG01000578.1_pt1 | contig 28994 bp, 20 predicted proteins | sample 1643091 | NCBI WGS metagenome assembly OLNG01 (sample SAMEA3136661, study PRJEB25190) | human gut metagenome | biome: human gut; feature: human-associated habitat; material: faeces | place: Austria | collected 2013 | reverse complement strand
AACAGGCCCGCGCCCACGACCACCAGATCGGGATACTCCACCGCATCAGTCATAACAAAACAACCTTCCAAACAATAATCGCACAAAAGCAATGTACATTTTCATGCTCATATTACTCTCATGCGAGCCTATGAATCAGGAAAGTTTACTTGTCTCCGAAAATATGCGCCCATGTTTCCATGGAAGCAATCCCATAGGATTGATACTGGACAGCCAAGCGCTTCCAATTCTTCTCAATCCGGCGAGTAAGCCGATAGCCTTCAAGCATGCTCTTGCGGAAACGCTTGTTGTCTCGTTTCAACCATGCCACACCATTACCGTCTGGTGTGGTCACCAACGCTGAATTGACATGGTCGAAAGCAAGCCAAGTCCAAGCGGCATCCCGTGCCGGGATGGCAGCATCAGGCTGAACGGCCTTATCTGGATTGACGTTTTTGATGAAACTCTTGACAATCAGACCAACCGCGGCCTTATACCGGCTCTTCATGGTCGAAGGATGGTTCTTCGGCGGCTCGACCTCGCCCGCAGGCTCTGGGAACGCTTCAAAACTATCCTGAGCCTGAGCATCAGGATATTTCGCGCGCAGTTCACGAACTTCCCCAAGCTTCGTCGGCAAACAATCCACGAGGTACTGCGGGCCACGAAGAATGTCCCGTAACGCCATATGGTGCAATGCCATGGCCGAATACACAAAACGAAGCCCCAAGCTGGCATCGCCATACATGGTTTCCATCAGCATACGAGGCGCCTTATCAGGGTATGTCAGCAATGCGGCAAGCCAACGATTACGCTCGGTGAAATATTCCTCCCAAGAACGAGCGGGATCCTTGTCATGCCATGCCTGATGCCACACGGCAACGCCCGGCAGACAGACCGTCGGAAAACCGGCTTTCTTGGCACGCAGACCGTATTCGATGTCGTCGAACTTGATGAACACCGGCATCGAGAGGCCGATTTTCTTGACCACGGCAATCGGAATCAAACACATCCACCAGCCGTTGAAATCCTCATCGATGCGTTGGTGACGATCCGGAGAGTCACGAAGCGGTTCCATAGAGAAGTCGTGATTGTACCCCATGCTCTTGGACGGATACATCCACATTCGCTGCGGATTAATCCTCTCGCCTTGCGTATAAAGCATGGTGCGATTATCAAGATGAAGCATGCCGCCGCCGACAAGAACCGGACGGATCGTATAGTCGGAGAACTGGATGGAACGAAGAATCGATTCAGGCTCACTGATGGCGTCATCATCCAGCAGCAACACGAAATCGCTGTTCCCAGCTTTCGCCGTTTCGTACATACCTCGAGAGAAGCCGCCGGAACCACCTAAATTGGCTTGCTGAATATACGTAAGCTGCTTTCCAAGGTCGGCGGATACTTCGGCAAAGCCTTCTTGATTTTTGACCAGATCGTTGCCTTGATCCGTGCAGTACACGGTATCCAGTCGCTTACGCAGTGCCGGCGCTCCTGCGATGGCGCGCAATTGGTTCATGCAGTACGAGGCACGATTGAATGTGGTAATGGCGATGGACATGGAAGTGCCATGCTTGGCTGTGCGCGCTTCACGCGGAACAGACCATGTCGCATTGGAAATAACGACTGGCCCACCTAGCGATTCCGCGTCGAACCAGAAGTAACCACCGTCCATGAGCCCGGTCATAGGCACATCCACGCATACGGAAGCCGAGGTATCCGCAGCATGGACAATCCGCTCCGCTACCGGATAAATCAGGCCTCGACCCGTCGACCGGAAGACGTTGATCTTGGCGTTTCCTTGAACGGACACTGCGAAGCGCACGGTCTTCACACCAGTCCAACGACGCCAATACGATGCAGGGAACGCGTTGAAGAACGTGCATCCGGACATGTGACCATGATCTCGTAGTGTTACGGAAGTACGTCCCGTAATTTCGAATGAATCGCAGGAAACCCCATTAGAGGATCCCGCATTCCGTAACATGCGTTGCAATGTGGACTGGTTCATGGAGCTGAATTCCAGACGACGCATGTCGATACGCGAATCCAGAGTGGTTTCCGCCACATGCGGGCGAGTCCAGTCAATCGCATACAGAGGGAGGGTCTGTTCAGCATCTTTGACCGGATACACAACGCGCATCACCGTTTCCCACGAGTCCATTCGCTCAGTATCCATAGAGACCTCTTGTCCCATGCGTCTTCTCCTATCGCCATTTTCTCCGTTCATCCACTAATCGTAGTGGCTACATTGCACTTTAAACAATCGTCCACACCGTTACGCACGACATCGGTTCAGATGTACCATCACAATAACCCCTGTCGCAATTACTTTAGGTCTAAAATTTAAGTATCTTATCCATAACAACAAGAGGGAGATGATGGATATGATTTCTAAGAGCAAACTTATTCATGGAACCATTGCCGCAACCATGGCTCTTTCAATGACGATTTTGCCAATTGCTCCAGCTAGCGCGGAAGAAACCGTGTCGGCGCCAGAGTCTGACTACACCGGTTGGGTAACTCAAGACGGCGAATACTACTGGTTTGATTCCGGCATTATGGCGCGTTCAAAAGAGATCTATGATCCAGGCAGCGATGCTTGGTATTGGCTCGATGCCGATGGAACAATGGCACACGACAAAGACGTGTATCTCTCTTCCGGAAATAAATGGGTCAGGTATGACGGGGATGGCCATATGGTCAAAGGCGAAGATTACCGATACGGCGGTTGGTATTACTTCGACCAAACAACCGGCGCAATGTCCAAAGGCATGAAATATATCCATTCCAATGGAGGCAAATGGGTATATTATGACTGGACAACCGGCAAAATGGCCCATGGTGAGGCCTTCGTGAATTACGACAGCAGCCATACGGGCTGGTACTTGTTCGATCAATATACCGGTGCCATGTTCCATGGAGATACTTATATTCGTTCCAACGGTGGAAAATGGGTACGCTATGACCGGATAACCGGAAAGATGGTCAAGGGATTACACTACCAAGATGGTGCTTATTACTATTTCGACCAGACCACTGGCGCAATGGCACACGGGCGCGCATGGGTTCCCGAATGGAATTCATATGCAACTTTTGATTCCGTCACTGGCCGTTTTGTCAGTAAGGCTTCAAACAACAATGCCAATCCTGGCACTAACGGCAATACTGGAGGGAAAAACATCCGCGGACAATATTGCAAGAAATCCGAACACGGACAGCAAAAGAACGATGCTGACGGCACGCCAATAATCTGCGAATGCCGCAATGGCAATAAAGTGCCTCACTGGTACGCTAAATAATAATTTAAAACAGCCTTTTAAAGGGATATGATGCCAAGTTTAAATACAGTATCATATCCCTTATTTTTAATTCCATTGAACCAAATATGAAATTAAAATACCTATATATGAAAATAATGTTAACAAAAATACAGACATTCTATATTTCTTTAAATTGACATTCTCAAAGCCAATTAAACCCGGAAACAACAAAGCAAATAACGGTAAAACCGGTATCAAATATCTACTCTGCATACCCGACACGTAACCATCCACCGTTCCGCTCCAGGTAACTGCCATAGCTACGCATGACAGGACAAAATACAGAACAGGAATCGCCAATACAATTGCAATCTGATATCCGCACATACGCTTATATGAAGTATGAACAATCAGCAACATCATAATGGCAATCAGTACCGGAGCCATAACAATTAAAGGCAATTGGACCGTTTCGGTTCCAGTAAAAAACTGAAGATTTCTTCTCGGATTTACTAATTGACCGTCAATTTTTTCATAATCAAAATCTAAAGGTTCAAACAGTACACGTCCAAGCAAAGAAAATATTTTCCAAGGAGAAAGCATCAACTGCATCTCAAAATCGTGAGTCTCCTGCAAGGAAACACGATTCGGTGCAACCGCTATATGCGAAGTCTTCATACGCCACAACCACATAGACGTAAAAGCACATAGCACGGGAAGCGATAGAGATACTTTCATCTTTTTATCGGTTGTTTTAGGTAAAAGGAAAAATACAAATAAAACAATAATCGAGCATGTAATCTTCACCTGCCCCAACATAATGCTCAGAACACAGAGCAAAACAATATGCCTGAAATGCAACGCACCATCTCGCTGATACAGACACAACACAACAGCTATGAACAATAAAGAAAAACTATTAGTTATAGCATCGGCAGTTGGGAATATCATCCCGAAAAAAGTAGTAGGAAGTACTGCTATCGCCAGAATGATATTAGCATAACATCCAGCAATACGTATTGCTACGGCAATAAGGCTGGCCGCGCATATCAATGTCGCTATGCTCGAAATGCGAAAATCGCCACGAAAAATTAGACTTGGAAAATAGACAAAAGGAGAATTGACAGCAGTATTATTAAAAGTAATTATTTTCCCATGTTCAGAATAAACAATCCATTCTGGATATTCTTTAGAAAAAGAAGGTATTATTTCACCTGACCGTAATTGCAGAATACGCGCCCAGTGCGCCGCCCCATCATTAAAACAATGATATTTTCCCCAAAAAATAATCACGCTTCCAATTACGATAGAACCAATCCAATATAGTAGAGAAATACAACTAGGAACAGATAGTCTTAGTTCTCTGCGATATTGTCGACGTTCACCGGAATAATGTTGAGGCAAATTAGGTCCCTTTATAAAATAAAAACTGGTTTTGACACAATTTGCATTGCGCCAAAACCAGTCTATCTCAACTCATCCTCTTCCTGTAGTTGGATCAAACCAATGCCAAGATTTCCATTCAGGAACCCAGACACGGCCTTTCTGCATCGCCCCCGTAGTTGAATCAAAGTAATACCAGGAATTATCATGACGGTTTAGACCTTTGACCATTTTTCCTGTGGTGAAATCATATCTGACCCATTTTCCACCGTTGGAACGAACATAAGTATCCCCGTGAAACATGGCGCCTGTATATCGATCAAACAAATACCAACCTGTATGCTGCGCATCATAGTTCACATATTGTTCGCCATGAGCCATCTTGCCGGTCGTCCAATCGTAGTACACCCATTTTCCGCCGTTCGAGGGCACGTATTGCATGCCTTTAGTCATGGCTCCTGTGGTGGGGTTGAAGTAATACCAGCCTCCGTAGCGGTAATCCTCACCCTTAATCATATGGCCATTGTTATCATACCTAACCCATTTGTTCCCCGACGGAATATAGACATCTTTATTCACCGCAAGGGATCCATCCTTATCGAACCAATACCAAGCATCACTTGCTGGGTCATACACCTCTTTAGAGACCGCCTTCACACCATTGTCATACCAGTAGCGCTTCCCGTTCTCCGTGACCCAACCATTTGTTCCAGGCCGATATGCTCCATAACCTGCACGAATCCTTGCATTCCAAACAATATTTTTTGCAACAGGATCCGTCACGGTTATCACAGTTCCGTGCCGATTAGGAATGCTACGTCCATCAACATTAGTTGTAGTGATTCGACGCGTACCATGCCAACCGCTATTCAGGTTTGATGACTGAGTAACGAAAGTACCCGCAGTGCCATCGGCTTTGCCATACGGATAATCTTTAAGTTTATCAGTATAGAAAAAGTATTGCCCGTTATAGTACGTTAACGATGGTCCTTCATACCCAGTGACCACATTGGAATTTACCAAATGCCATGCATTGACGTTCCCGGCTTGATTCAAATCATGAATAGAATAAATCTGATTGGTGACCCCATTTTTCTTAATGCTGAGATAATAGGTACCATCTTTTTCAAACAGAGAAGGATCAAGCCAATTACTAGTGCTTGTATCAGGCAATTTAATGGGATTTAAATTACCATAATTCAATTTAGGCTGGGCACCAGGATTAACTGACGGATCACCACCAGGTTGTAGGCCAGATACCTTAACGATATACGGATACATATAATCCTTCTGCGCATTTCCATGAAAAGCGCCATAGTATCCAAGCGTGGTCACAATCCACATATCGCCATGGCTATCCACAAATCCATCTGTTCCAGCGGAATCAAATTGTCCATCCGCAAGCCCATTAGTATAAGGCTTTACAGAGGGAGCAAGATTCGTCTGGCTACCGCTATTAGGATAGCTCCAATTCACCAAATCCTTGGAATACCCCATCATCGGGGTAAAACGCCATCCCAGATTCTGTTGCTTTTGCACATAGCCGCCAAGAATCCAAAACGTCCCATCTTTATACGTAATACTCGGATCATGAATGGCATTGACGTAACTCGGTTTTCCAGAAACATGCGAGCTACCGTTACCATCAGTCTTATATGCGGTGCTGATTTGCTGGAAGTCGGAACCATTGTATGACATGTACACGGTATCAGAACGATCCGAGTCGCTGTTTCAAAATACCCCGACTTCCATATCTGGATAATTCGTTTCAGCACCAGTCGCCATCTGAGTTCCAAATGGAACCACCAGAGATATTGCTCCCAATAATGCAGTGAGATGCTTTATTTCTTTTCTCATCTTCTTGTCCATTCTTGAAGGAACGGTATTGCCTCCAAGAATAGACAAGTTCATTTCCGAATGCAACCAAAACTATTAGACACGTTTAATCGTAAGAGCACGGTCACTTAGCAATGCGTATTCACGGTTTCGGTCATCACGAATCACGAAACTGCATGCATTGTCATCAAGGGCGACGCCCACAGCATCGGTTGCTTTTGGATTAGTTGGACTAGGAGTGCGAAGTGATGTAATCAGACGGAACTCGCCATTATTAAACAGATTGAGAGGCATCTCAAAATGCACAACCTGATGGCCATGTTTATCCATCTTCAACACTTTTGAACCGGTATCATAAGTGATTCCGCCACGGCGAATGTCATGCAACGCAATGGCGAGGTAAAAATCTCCCGGCTCATCATATTGGTATTCAACATCAAACCTGAACATATCCGCACTGGTGCAGACTTTGGGGGAAACGGCAATAGTTTTCAACAGCGGGCATCGCTCGTTAAGACCATTCGGGTAGCCTCCGCGTTCTTCTTGACGCTTACGTTCGGCTTTCTCTTCCGCTTCGAGATTGGCAAGCGTGTATTGTTGTGATACGGTCTCCGGATCGCCGATGGCTTCCACTTCGCCATCGGCAATCATCATTGCCCTAGAACAATACTTCTTGACGGAATTCATATCGTGAGTCACGAGAATAACCGTCTTAGTCGGATCCTTTTTGATTTCCGTAAAGAAGTCATCGCATTTACGTTGGAATGCCTCATCGCCAACGGCAAGGACCTCATCGAGGACCAGAATATCCCCTTGTGCTTTAATCGCAACAGAAAAAGCAAGGCGGACCTGCATACCAGAAGAGTAATTCTTCAGCTTTTGATCCATGAACTCTTCAAGCTCGGCGAATTCGACGATATCGTCATACATCGCGTCGACTTCTTCATGTGTGAATCCCAGAAGAGAGCCATTTAGATACACGTTCTCTCGGCCGGTAAGTTCAGGATTGAATCCCACGCCCAGTTCGATGAATGGAACCAATTTGCCGGAAACAGTAATGGAACCGCTTTCCGGATAATAGATTTGCGAAATCAGCTTAAGCAGGGTTGATTTGCCACCACCATTTCGACCGACAATGCCGAAAAACTCACCTTGGTGAACTTCAAAGCTGATGTCCTTAAGAACCTGCTGCTTCTTATAGCCTTTGATTCCTCTAGTCCAATTGATGAACGCCTGTTTAAGACCAGTGGCCTGCTCCGTCGGCAATTTGAAGCATTTAGAGACATGGCTCGCAGACAATACAACTGGATTTTTGGAATAATCGATTTTTTTGACGCTTTTCTCTTCGGACATCACATAACCTCCGCGAATTTGCGACTATTACGGCGGAATAACGCCACGCCCAGCCACAACAAAACAACGGTCAGAGCAATTGGCAGCAGACGGATTCCCCAATTGTTGAACTGATTCCAAACGGTCGGTTGAGTCTCTGGTGCAATGAAATTATGCCGAATGTCCTGAATCGCCTGAGCGAATGGATTGATAAGCTCCAAACGGGCGATATCAGCCAAAAGTCCACCGCGATTGGTCACATATGTTAACGGGTAGATAATTGGCATGCCATAGAAAATCAACTGCTGAAGAACATCCCAGATATGGGCGATATCACGGAAATACACGTACATAGTGGCCATGAGCAATGTGACGGCAAGCGTCATTGCGTAAAGCTCGATGATGCTTAGAGGAAGCAGCACCACTCGCCAAGTAAAATGGACTCTTGCGATAATGGCGAAAATCAAAACAACAACAAGATTGATCGCATAACTGATAAGTGCACCGACAGTAGCCGAAACCACAACGATATAGTTCGGGAAATGAATCTTGCGGAGCAAATCCCCTCGATCCACCACGGATCGAAGTCCGACATTCGTCGATTCGGTAACGAATTGCCAAGAGCTAATTCCTAGCAACAGCACGACCGGGTATGTGGAAGTACCATCCGACATGCGCAGGAATTTACCGAATACCACATACATTACGCAAAACATCATCAGGGGCTTAAGCACCGACCATGCGATGCCAAGGAAAGATCCTTGATAACGAAGTTTGAAATCCGTCTTTACCAAACCTTGCAGGACGGTCCATGCATACCCGTATCTGTCCCGTATCTTTTTCACCAACTGTTTCACAAGTTGTATCCTATCAGTGGATGTCCCTTAGTCATCGAGCGTTGCCGAATGCCCGAAATATTATTACATCAATCGTTGCGCATGATGCTTAATGTTCGTCCGATTCCTTCTTCAATCGAATATTTCATATTCCAGCCTAAAGTCTGCAATTTATGTCCATCCATCAAAGCAACCGTCGCAGTAGAGTACCCTTTTGTCTCCAAGGAATCGGGGAGTTCAAAATGGACATTCACACCACACTTTGAAGCTACCAAGGAAGCCAAATCCTTTAACCGGCAATCGGAAATAGGTGCTGCGATATTGTATGCGCTTCGGCTTTCACCCTCAAGTAGGCAATACAGCAGACCAGCAACTGTATCAGCGACATATGCGTAGGAAAACAGCTGCGTTCCTTCGCTTTTCAGAATAATGTCTTCCTTCATTAACCCTTTGTGGATGAATTGAGAAAGCGCCTTGCTGTCATCCTTATGCAGAGTCGGGCCATAAGTTCGAGCTATGCGGGGAATGACAAAATCAATTCCATGCTGTTCGGAATAAGCTTGGCAAAGAGCTTCGCCCAGACGCTTGGCCTCTGGGTAGCCAGCACGAAGCGTATTCGAATCGATATAGCCGCAATACTGTTCATCAAAGCGCTCCGCATCGCCGCGGTTCTTTCCATAAATTTCCACGGATGAGGCAAAAACGAATCTGCCATCACGATGATCGTTTCCGCCCACCAATGAGTACTCGAGAAGGTTCTGCAAACCAGTCACATTTGAGGTAATCGTTGACACTGGTTCGGAGGCATATGCTCTGGGATGTGTTGTGCTGGCAAGATGAATGACAACATCAGCCGGACGATTGGGACGAACACCTGGTATCGACACATCCAGCTGCTCAAAATGGAAATGAGCCTCATCAAAATATGGGAATCTACTCCGTGCGCGACTCTTATTGCGTCCAATCGCAATAATCTGGCAATTAAACTTCGGGTCTTCGTTCTTTTTCATCAAGACATCAATTAAAAAAGTCCCGATCATCCCTGTTGCGCCAGAAATCGCAATAGTTTTATCCGCCAGTTTGTCCCATTGCAAGGGAAGATTGGCACAATACTCAATATCCTGCTGATAAAGTGAAGAGTCAAATCGACTGGGCAAAAGTACCTCCCTCGCCTTATTTCAGCCAAGTATCTTCATCTGCGGTGATGTATGCCTTGAACAGTTCCAAGTCGCCTTTGGTAGTGAGCTTGATATTCTTATCCGACCCTTTGGCAAAATGCAAGGTCTCACCAAGATCCACCATCATGGTATTCGTATAGCTAGAACCGTGAATTCCAATATTCTCGCGGAACGCCTTACGATATGCATCCAGCAATTTCCCATAACGGTAAGCTTGCGGTGTTGAGACGCGGCGCAATTGTTCCCTAGGCACATATTGTTTCGTAGTCGAAGCGTCTTCTTGGCTAATCACGAAAATTTGCTCGTTATACGGCAAAGAAGTCACCGCATTGCCATATCGATTACAAACATCGATTACATCAGTCAGAACATCAGCATCAATCAAAGGCCGAATGCCATCATGAATGATGACATTGTCTTCCTCACTGATTTTGTCGGCAAGGAATTCCACACCGTTTCTGATGGATTCCTGAACGCTTGCGCCGCCCCGCACAATCCACTTAAGCTTGTCGATATTGAATTGCTTCGAGTATGCTTCCACCATGGTTTCCCAGCCTTCAATGCATACCACCTCAATCGCGTCAATATCAGGATGCCGCTGGAAGCTTTCCAATGTATAGATAAGCACTGGCTTATCGAATACATTAATAAACTGCTTCGGGATGTCCTGCCCCATCCTGGTTCCCGATCCGCCAGCTACTACGATTGCAACGTTCTTAACAGATTCCATCCCATCACTCCGTTGTTCTGCTAAATCTTATCGATTCACATATTCGCGAACAGTCTGTTCGTCAACTTGGGCAAGCGCTTTCTTATCGACATGTTCGAAATGTAAACCGATATCATTAGGCAACGCGAAGATGTTGCCATAAGCATGAGTCAGCAAATACATATAGTTGGCCGGCACAGGGTACTGCTCCCCTTCGAAAGTTTGAACATCCAGCGGACAGAACTCGTCAAGACTACTTATCCATTCAAAACCGCTTGGATGGTCCATATTGTCATACGCGCGGACAATGCCTGCCGCTGCTTCATGCGAACAGACCACGCCGTCCCTGCGCATTCTGTCAAGCTGCGTATCGAAAGCATCCGCAATATGCTTCCCAGCCACTGATTCCGTTGGAATATAAACGTTTCTGTCCCAGGCTTCACGGACAACCATATCCGCTTCGGCTGTTTCAATCGCGGCTTTCCGGTATTCCTGAACTTTTAAGAAAGTGTCGTGGTTCGGCGAAGATACCCAATCGAAGGGGAACAAATCAATGAACCCTGGAATTCTTGTGTCTCGAGGAGCGAATCGAATCTGCCTGCAATGGACGATACGATCCCAGATTACGGTGATCTTGTACTTTGAATTATTAGTAAGCACTTCCTGAAGACGAGTCAGATCATCACGCATGATGCCCAAATCAAGGTCATCATCCCAAGGAATGAACCCATGATGTCTCACCGCACCGAGCAGCGTACCTCCGACAAGCCAATACTGATTTATTCCATTTTGCCGGCAAATCTCCGCAAAATCGCATAGCATTCGGTTTAAAGCGGATTGCAGAAGCCTAAGATCCCCCTCCGCCTTGGGCAAATTGAGGAAAAACCTTTTCCGCGTCTCCAAATCGGTCTCCCCGGGATCACGATACTGCGCCCAAAAACGGATGTCTTCTTTGGATCTTTCTGCAATCTGAGCACGCTGAACCTCATGAACAACCCTGCAGGATTCCTCGCCGATTCCATGCATCCAGTCACGAATTTCAAATAAAACCGATTCTTGTGCCTTCAAACTATCACGCAACTGGGCATTCTCATGTTCCAAGGAATCGATTCGGCCCATCAACTTTTGCATAGACCGCTCCGACGGCCAGAACAGCCTTTCACGCAGTCGTCTTGCCAGAGATGTCATAATCCCGTTCCTCTTCTACGATGGAAACCAGTAACAAAGCAAAATAATACCGCATACGCCCCTTGTGAGCGCATGCGGCTTAGAATCTTAGATGGTTTTGATTTACTCCATCTTGAGGTAGTTCTTCCAATACTCCAAAGACGTCAACTCCGAACGCGCCTCAGCGTATTCCTTTCGAATGCGTTCGATGTTCGCCTTGTAGTATTTTAGATCCCGAGCATAGCGCTTCTTGATCTGCTGGTAGCGCTTCACGTCCTTGGCACGAATCGTGCCCTTGCGGTTGTACCAATCCAAAACCACCAGCTTGTGCTTGCCACGAATCGCACCGGCAGGATACAGCCATCCCTGCAACGGAATCACCGCATATCCAGTACCGTCCTTCTTGATATAACGCTGATTGTTATCAGTAATCAGGTCTTCCAGACGTTCAGGCAAGCTGCGTGGCTTGTCCCCTTCAATAAGCTGCCTGTCGATTTCTTTGATATCAAAGCCCGCAAGTTCAGGATCTTGATTAGCCTGAGCCTGAAGTGTAGCGAAATCAACGAGCTGCTCCTTGTTGCGGTTTGCAGCCATGAAGCTTTGTTCAGCCTGTCCCGGCTTCTTGATGAAGGATGGACCTTTCAGGAAATCTTCGAATGCGTCCAGGCACAGCTCCGCATTTGCATAACCGAATTTCTTCAGTTCGAGGCGAATATTATTATGCAGTTCACGCATAAAGTCAGCACCAGGAGCCATTCCACATGTTGCTTGAGCAATCATGGTGTTACGCGTGGTCTGGTACCGTTCCACAGCCGCGTTATAACGCTCGAAGAATGACATATGCCATACGCAGAGGCTATTCATGGTGATAAAACCAGTCTTGCAACGAATGCCATATTCAGCATCGTCGCAACGGACAAACACCGGCAAAGGCAGTCCATTCTTTTCGATTACGGAAATCGGAATGCAGCAGTACCACCAAGCAGCATACATATTGTTCCGCTGCCACTTGGTAGGCGTGTACATCTCGTTATAGATGAGGTCTTCGAACAGCGTCAAACGCAGCGGCGGCTTACAGCCAGCGAAGGTGCCTTGCTGGGTCATATTGCCGATATCTTCCCACTGGTCTTCGCCGATTTCATAATTGAGCATAGCGCCGCTAATCATGTCCTCACGATGCTCAGGCTTGAGGATGCGTAGCAGATTATAGGTACGCTTGATGCTCTCCGGAGAAACAGCAACGTCATCGTCCATAAGAAGGATATTCGTGGCCTTCGGATTCTGCTCCATAGCAGTGATCATGCCACGGGTGAAACCACCGGCACCACCGACATTATCGTTCGGAATAACCTGGATGCGATCTCCGCTCAGTTTTTCCGCATCCAAAGTCCGGCCATTATCCATCACATACATGTGGAAATGGTCTGCAATGGAATCGTTGGAACCGATAATCTGGTTCTTGACTAAATCAATGTTGCGTTCAATGAACGCTTCCTTCTTGAAAGTAGTGGTGGACAGAACCAACTCAACATCGTTCAGCTCGCCATCAACGTCAAGCTCGTAATAGCTGTTCCTAATGGAGACAGTTCCTTCGGTCTTTATGATGAAGCCGACGATTACCATGTCGTCAGTGACGGTCAAAGGCAAATCAACAGTCTGCCAATTGGTAGACGCTTCCAGCTTCTTAGAAGCTCCTTCAACCGGAATAGGATCATGCGCGAAGGCATCGCCCATAGTCTGCAGCACTTCGCAAGCGGCACCCTTAAGCTCAAGATGCAGAGTAAATCCCGTCGCACGGGTATAGCGCTTCAGTTTCATGACCGACAAAGAATTGAAATAAGTACTGAAATCGAACGTTCCAGCGTCATACATTTTCCATTCGTGGATCAACTTGTCGAAGACGACAGGCTGATTGGAACGGCAGTACAAAGCTGGGTATGCAACGGAGCGAGGATTCGTCTCCAACAAGATGTTCGCAAATTTCATCGAAGTCATGATTTCTAGACTACATTCAGCCCTTGAAGAGAAACAAAAAACGTCATTTCTCCAACGGAAACGCACGTTTATGCACGATACCAGCCCGATTCAATTGATGCTGCTTTGCCAATTGCGGATAGAACCATTCATTGATTTTTGGAACATAATGGAGCAAGGCAGCACCAGCGAAATCAATTGGTAGTCGAACAATGAAACTCAATAAGACCAGCGGAACCTGTGGAAAGAGTGTCCGCAACATGTCAAGATATGATTGCCAAGATTGCAGTAGCACATCATCTTCAATAAGATGCGCACATAAGATAGCCAAACTTGCCTGTCCGATTCTGCTAAATGTATCTCCTAATACCGCGACCTTATCGAACAATTGAGAAATCCCAATGACGCATAAAGTTCCCGCGATACTGCCAACTACAGCTAGAATTGGATGCGGGCCATAACTATTCATAGCCATACTCATGCCATCAAAAAATACAATATCGATTATCCAAATTAAAAAAGCGATAATCCAGATATAAGGGACGCGCCTCACGAAATCAAGCACATCGTATTTTTTAGCAAGATAGCCAAGATAAAGAAACGCGACTGCGCACATTCCCGCTTGAATGCTCCATGGCAACCACACATAGCGAGACGAACCATAACCGATAAGGAAACAAGCAATCACCCAAATGAAGGTATAAGGAAGTTTCGCAAAAAAATGCAGTAAAAGACGCGCCCAGAATAATGCCAACAGGAACCAAATCGCACCAATTCGAAAATCCACTGGCCATAACGTCAAATCGGAAACGTCTCCACTTCCATATAATGCAGCCATGCCCCATTGGCGCAAAGCGAGTACACGGCTCTCATGGTTTAACGTTGCCATACAAGTCACGCCAATAAGGACGCACAAAGCAGTCACAGCATATGTGCACAGCAGTTGCTTCGATTCCTTCGCCCATCGAAACTTACGTTCCGGATGCATAAAGTAACCGGACAGAATAAAGAAAAGTGGCATGTGAAAGGAAAAACAGATTGACACAATAATTTGCGCCGTTCTGTGGGGCATAAAAAGATTAGCCTCGATTGCGCTATGGCCAAGAATAACTGCCAATATCGCTATGCCCTTGGCAATGTCGAAGAATCTAATGCGCTTCATGAATTTATTCAGTCTCCCATTCCACAGGTTCTCTCCGCCACTTGCCGGATTCACAAGCCCAGCAATTGTTCCAAGGATCGGCGCAGCACGACTTGCCCTATACGATTTGGATGAATGCCGTCTGTATACAATGCATGTTGAGGCATTCCCGTTGAGCGTCCTACCGTGCGGAATGCCGCATATGCCGAAGCGAACCACCAACCATGCTGCCGGCAGAGGGATTGCAACACGTTATTTTCTTGTTCCATAGTGAGTGGTCTAGGATCTGACAAAGTATCAATACCAGCAATCACGTACACGTTGCTAGATCCGTATCTTGCAGAAACTCGGTTGAGATACCGCTCAGCGGTTCGTGCGAAATCATTGCTGTTTGAGAGTCTCAGCCGATCATTCGTACCGAGCAAAACAATAGCAGCATCTTCATGTCCAAGAGTTTGATCTCCGATGGAATCATATGCGGAATAGGAACCTTTTCCAGGAGCACTGGCATTAGTCACGCTCACCCCTCGCGCTTTCAAATCTCTTATCAAACCATTCACTGCGGAATCTGTCTGATGAGACGGTTCAAAATAAACATTCCCTTCAAGACGAAATAGCTCACGCGACGTGCAAGGATATGGGTTCGCAGCGCCCACACCAGCAGCGATACTATCGCCAAGAATACGAACAGAATGGTATTTCCCCAATCGAATGTTCTTTCCGAAATCCCCCGCAACGGATGGAACATAATCGCTCGGCAGAGAAGCCGAGCGTCGCATATCCAGAGCGCCCGTACGGTTGTTAAAGTAATAGGTGGCGCCATTCACGTTCTGACGGCCATAGAGCATCTTGCCGCTAGGCCAGTTGTAGCATACTGTCTTTCCAGAAAATCTCTGCCATCCGTACTGCACCGCACCGGTATGTAGGTCCAATAAATACCATGCGCCGTCAATAGGCTGTTCACCGTACAGCATCCAGCCCATTCGACGATCATAGAACACCCATTTTTGAGATTCCGGCAAATAGACGAAGCCGTATCTCACCGCACCGGTTGAACCATCAAAGTCATACCAATGGTTGTTTATATACTGTTCTCCATACATCATCTGGCCGGAGAAACGATCGTAATAAACCCATTTATGCTGGGATGAATTGTAATAGAAGCCATGCGTCATAGCTCCAGTGCATTCATCAAAGTGGTACCAGCCAGTATGAGATCGGTCGTAATTCACAAAACGTTCGCCATACTGCATCTTTCCTGACGTTAAATCGTAATAAACCCATTTACCGCCATTGGACGAGACAAAAGTCATGCCTTTCGCCATCGCTCCAGTGTTTTTATCAAAGTAATACCAGCCTCCATACCGATAATCCTCGCCTTTAACCATATGTCCAGCAGCATTGTATCGAACCCATTTCCCACCGTTGGAACGAAGATAGACGTCTTTATTCCGAGCGACAGATCCATTCATCTATCCAATACCAGTTTTTTTCTTTCGCATCATATATTTCCTGGGAACGTACTTGCTGTCCATTCTCGTAGTAATGTTCCTTGTTCGAATCCCAGCCGTTGTCAGGATGAGATGGAGCAGTCTCAACAGACGAGGTATTCAAAGCATCCGCATGTTCTTCAGCATGCGCGTAGGGTATGTAGAAGCATGCATTCAACACGAAAAAAGCAAGCGAACCGAAAAGAACGGATAGTGCGATCTTTTTCGCATAAACCCATTTATTCCTCGCTATGGAATTCATCGAAAAATATTTTCTATCCATATCAATCTCGATTCAGGCGATTTTCTTTTTTATACTGCTTATTAAATCAGCAATATTCTGAATGCCATAAGCTGCTACTGGGAACAACAATAAGAAGAAAGGTAGCGTGTAGATACTTTTTGCTTCCCAGAAAAGATAGCAGAGGAATCCGCCAATGAAAGAGGCGCACAGCAGAACTCTCGTAAAGACTTGAGATGAATCAGCGCCAAGAGACCGTTCCTTCATTAAGGAATGCACGAGACCGATTACCCCAATAATTGCCAGAAAATAGACAACAGTCTGAGCAACATTTTCAAATCGAAGCAGTACATCCGTGCCTTTCCCCAGCAAAAGGAATGAGCCTAATCCTGAGAAATGGTTCGCGGATTCACCTAACTCTGAATACAACGACGTCATAAAAGAGGGCTCCGCCCACTCTGACGCAAGTTTATTGGTAAAAAAATTTAACCCATCACTAGGATTGCCCGCAAAAAACGCCAGACGATTCCGAACAAAATCATTGGATATCTGAGATTGCAGGGCATAATCGTTCCCCGTACGTTCAAAAGCGTCTATAGCAAATCGGCTCCACCATCCAGCAGGCATATTATCCGGTTGTCCCAAGCCAATAGCAATCCAAGAAGACATCGGCATCCCTTTACCGAACTTCTGCCCGGTCCAAGTCTGAACCACATATACGGGAAGTTTTGAAACAAAGAACGCAGCCACTGCGGAAAGAAAAGAAACCACCAACTGCCAAACACGACGGTTATGCCAAACTGCAAAGATGACTGCCACAAGGGCCGCAAGCACAAGAATCTGGTACGTCGATTTGAAAACAATTCCAATTCCGCAAATGAGGAATCCGCCAACAATTGCAAGGCTGCTAGCCCAAACTTTCTGCAGCCGGAAGCCTTCTGCAATCATCCAAGTGCCGCATACCGTGAAGAAGAAGCCAACCGCATTAGGATAGACGAACGTAGCGAACATCAGCAAAGGGACACTAGTCGTGACTATGACGGTGAAGGCCCCATGTCCTTTCTCATTCAAACCGATCAAACTGCCGAATCGCCATAGCACTGCCACCAAAGCAGTAACCGCCACAGCACTCACGATTTGAAAAGCAAGAATGCTATCCAATCCAAAAACCGCAAAAACCAGAAGGTACCACAACATTGGGCCGCTTTGGAATGGATAGTAGGAGAAATAGGTATATGCGCTCGGAATACCTCGCGCGCCGCATTCTAGACGGATGCTGCCCTTCGGACAAAAATCCGCACCGAACTGGTTAATGTTACCATTAAGCAGAATATCGGCTGCGTCCATCAAGCTCCGTGAATCCGGGTATGTGTAAGTCACCAGATTCAATGACATCAACCAAATGATCTGCATTGCAGCCACATATATCAAAAGAATGGCAAGAACCCATTGCTGCGGGAGCTTCGAAAAGCCAATCGCAAGCAAGATCATCATGCCAAGCAGTATGATTGTTCCCAATCCGAACGCAACCGATGGCATCCCAAAATGGTAATCAACTTGCTCAGTAATACTGCCAAGCTGCGGACTGTTTCTCTTAAAAGTGACGGTGAAAAAGACTGACAGCATAAGCAGTATCGTCACAATGGCGATTTGCATTCCCAAAGCGACTGTGACCAGCCATCTCGGAAGCACTTGCTTAATGAACGGCTGTTTTTGAGCTACAGCACTTTTATTCACTTGGTTCTAATCCCATCTTCTTCAGAAAGAAATTCCTATCGCTCAGATCGTCGTTTCAATGATATAGCGCGGTCGAGCTTTGACCTCCATGTAGATTTTCGCGATATATTCGCCTGTAATTCCAAGAGCTAGCAGAATAAAACCACCCAAAATCCACAAAGAGAACATAATGGAGCCCCAGCCGGCAACCGCATGCCCAGAGAAAACAGAAACAAGGGTATAAATCAACATGATGATTCCGATAAACACAGAGAACAGCCCGATGCCGGTAATCATGCTCAAAGGCTTTGTCGAAAATGATGTCACGCCCTCTACAGCGAAAGAAACCATTTTCTTCAAAGGATATTTCGATTCCCCAGCAACTCGAGTTCCGCGCTTGTAATACACCTTCGCCGTTTTAAAACCAAGTGAAGGAACCAATCCTCGAAGGAACAGATTGGACTCCTTATATTGAGATAAAGCCGTCAATGCAGTACGACTCATCAAACGATAATCAGCATGATCCGGCACGGTTTCCGTACCAAGCCACTTCATCAAAGAGTAGAAGGCATGGGCCGTTCCGCGCTTGAATGCAGTATCAGTATCGCGATTATCACGCACACCGTATACGATTTCAGCTCCCTGACGATATTCCTGAACCATGCCATCAACAGCATTGGGATCGTCTTGCAAATCAGCATCCATGGAAACAACAGCGTCGACATTCATGCTCAATGCCTGCATTAAGCCAGCAAAAAGAGCATTCTGATGACCTCTATTGTGAGCCAGCTTCACGCCACGAAATAAGGAGGGATCCTTCTCATGCAGCGATGCAATCACATTCCAAGTCTTGTCGCGGGACCCATCATCGACAAAAATAACGAAGCTATCTCGCGCAACAGCCTGCGAATCCTCAAGCTGAATCATCTTTTTCTTCAAAACGTCCGCAGTTACGTGCAATGCGGCTTCTTCGTTAAAACAAGGAATCACAAAAGCCAGTGTCGGTTCACGTCTCATCTGAACTCCACGCCCGTTCGCTTCCATATCATGAGTCATGTCTAACAGTGTATGTCATGCTATCAACGCAATAGTCAAACGCTGTCCGCAACTTCGTCATGCACCTTCAAATGTTTCCTTGTACATCGGCACCACCACGCCTCTAGCCACACGCCAAAAACATCAACTCCTCTTGTAAATGAACGACTTGTAAAACAAACTTTTTTGTCATAGCAACAGCTATAATTATCCCCCGAATAATGAGGGGGAAAGGGAAATAATGCTTCAACGGAGAAAAATTCTAATCAGTTTTCTAGCCATTACAGTACTGCAGGGAATTACCTACCCGGCAATCGCGCTGGGCAGCGAATCCAACGCAATGCAAGTATCTTCCAATAGTCAAACTGCCGAACCGAATCAGAATTCAAATAGTATCCAAGGAGGTGATTCCAATACAATCACTTCAGACGCTGATGATGCCTCGCAATTTTCTGATTCGGCATCCGAATCAACACAACCGAACAGTGTAATTCACTCCAGCCGACAGAACAGGAATGACGATAGACCCGATTCTTCCGAACCGGACAAGAATAACGACAGCACCAGTCCTAACGAACCAACTAAACCAGACAAACCTGAAAACGGTTGGGATCAGAATAAAGAGCACTACTACGAAAACGGCACTATGGCCGTCAGCAAGGACGTATTCATTTCAAGTTCTCCCAACAACCGCAAAGACGGCATCTGGGTTCGTTTTGACGAAAACGGTAATTTAGTCAAAGGAGAAGATCACCGCAATGGCGGCTGGTACTACTTTGACGAAGAGACAGGTGCCATGGCCAAGGGAGTTAAACACATATCCTCCAACAATGGTAAATGGGTGTACTACGACGTGGTCACCGGCAAAATGGCGCACGGCGAAGCCCATCTCAACTACGACAAAGAACATACTGGCTGGTATTATTTCGACCAAAACACTGGCAAAATGGCGCATGATTTCGTCTACCTTCGCCAACATGACAAATGGGTATACTACGACAAAATAACAGGCAAGATGCAGTACGGCGAGCACTACATTAATGATGGGTGGTACTACATGAAACCTGTCACAGGAGCCTTGGCCAAGGGCAGAACATGGCTGGACGCCGGTAAGAAATGGGTATATTACGACAAAACCAGTAGTCGCATGATTCATGGTGGAGCCATTCTTGACGGGCATCATTATTTCTTCGATCCCCACACAGGAGCCCAATACAACAAACAACAAATCATCGATAGACTGACTTCTCAAGCACGCGCGCTCTTAAATCAGCATCCTGATTGTCCAGGTGTGCTCGCTGCAAATGGAGGACTCATTTGCCCATTCGGACCATGTATGGCTTTTGTCTGGTACATATTCCATTCTGCCGGTTTAGACATTTTCCTCTGCGACGGAGCTAAAACCGGCTGGCCACACCATAACTACGATTGGTACAGATCCCGTGGGCGTGTCAGTCATACACCACATGTTGGAGATATCGCTTTCTGGAAGTTCGGAGATGCTTGGGCTCATGACTATGACGCCAGCCATGCAGGTGTCGTAGTCGAAGTGAATGGAAGAAATGTAATAATTATCGACGCAGCTTATGGAGATATTGGCATTCGTTCGGCTTACAACGGAGCAAACTATGCTCACCCATATTACGACGAGTAACCATTTAAACCTGTATAGAAACAGTTTATAAGGAGTCCATATGAAATACGGTGTCCGCGCATGTGCATTAGCAATGTTGGTCATATTGCAAGCCTGTTCTTTAACAGCATGTTCTGGACAGAATAACAATGTTGCGCGGACACCATTTCCCCAAAAGTCCCCTGCATCATCTATTTCTAACGATTTTTCCAAAGTCATTCCTGACAAAAAATTCGCTGCATGCTTAGTCTCCGTACTCAACGCATCCAATAAGGGTTTTCCCTCAGTAAAAGCCTCTAAAATTAAGAACCTGTCGTTTACTGAATACACAACCAAATATCAAAATTGCAGTACGAATAATCTGCAAAAAATCACTTCAGTCGAAGGACTGCAGCATTTTACCGGATTGATCTCACTGGATTTGAGCGAGTTCAAATCTCTAAAAGAACTACCACAGATTGAATCCATGACCTCTCTAACCCAAATTAATTTGCAAGGCACTAAGATTTCCGATATTTCAGCTCTAGCGCATCTCAGTACCTTGCAGAATATCGCGCTTTCCGATAAATCATGCAATTTGACGCCGCTTTCCAGACTATCTCCTATTACGATTAGCGCGCAATGTCCCACCGTAGATTTGTCCCCTCTTGATGGCAAGAAAATCCAAATTTACGTTTCCGAATCAATCAGTGAATCCAAAGCACGAAAATCAGCCATGACAGGCAACACCGTCGCCATTATGAAAGCGGCTGGAAAATTCACCATTTTCCAGCCGAATCAATCAGGTAACATAACCGAATCTGAAATGTAAGTCACGAATCAACCTCGGCCTGTGACGTTATCGAAATAATGCCATGCTTGCCATTGTGGAACCCACGTGTTTCCGTGAGCCATAGCTCCCGTAACTGGATCGAAGTAGTACCATGAACCATTCTGTTTCTGCAAACCTTTTACCATTTTGCCGGTTTTTCGATCATAGCGGACCCATTTACCGCCATTCGAACGTATAAAAACATCGCCTACGCGTCTAGCGCCAGTAACTGCGTCAAACATGTACCATCCAGCGCGCTCATCATCATAGCCAAGATAAACTTCGCCATAAATCATCTTGCCAGTAGTCTCATCGTAATAGACATATTTGTCCTCATCGGACAAATATGTCATTCCTTTACTCATCGCACCGGTCGTAAAATCAAAATTGTACCAAGCTCCATACCTGAAATCCTCACCTTTAACCATCCGGCCGTTCGAATCATAGCGAACCCACTTACCGCCATTCGAACGCAAATACACATCTTTGTTCTGAGCCATAACGCCATTTGCATCTATCCAATACCAAGCATCTGTCGATGGGTCATATATCTCTTTTCCTTGAGCATATGAGCCATCCTTCTCCTGCCAATACTGGCGACCGTCCTTGTACACCCATTTTCCCGATGCGACGTTGGTCGCTTTATTACCAAAAGCATTCATATCCACGGAACCGCTGATGCCGTTGATACGGCCGGAACTGGTGTATTGCCAGCCGCGGTCGTTGGTGCCAAAGGCGTTGTATCCCATTTGAGCACCATACTGGGCCACCCAACGGGTCTTTGCGTAGATGTTCGAATTGTTCAACGGGCCTTGCAGGTAGCTCGTATACGAATACACACCGAGATTCTTGTATCCGGCGGACTGCAGTGCGCCATACCAGGCGTCGGCCATACCGCTATAAACATTCGGATTGGTCGGCGGGGTATGACCAGCCCACGTCCACTTCTCCAGGTCATAATACACAGGGTATTTCAGATCGTTCGGGCTCACGCCCATCTGGCGGAGTTTGGCAGCCACATCATTGCCTTCCGCACGTGCGCAGTTCGCATCGTATGCATACGAATACCAGTAGATGCCAAAAGGAATACCAAGACGTTTGCATTCGTTGATGTTACGTTGCGCTTTGGCATCGGCATAGTTGCCCCAGCCATAGCCCAAACGAATGATTGCGCCTTCCACGCCGTCGGCTTTCGCCTTGGCCCAATCGACGTCACCCTGCCATGAGGAAACATCAATCACGCCCTTGGCCTGCTGGGCGAACAGGTTGTTCCTATAATCGAAAAACGCCTTTGTTCCGTTGTAGGTTCCCCAGTGTGCTCCGTATTCGTTGCTCTCGAATTTATCGAGCCGGACAGTCGAGCCACCCTTCAAGGACGACTGCTCCGCAGACTGTTTCACAGGTTGTTCCACAGCATCTTTCACATCCGAGGCACTCACCGGAATGAATGATTCGCCATCCGTTTTGGCCAGTGGATCAGGTTGCTGCGATTGCGTGCCGACCAGCTGAGCGTCCGTCACGGTTTCGCCGGTCTCAATGTTCTGTACATCACCTTCCGGCGTAACCGCAAGGTTCTCCGAAACCACAGTGGAATCGTCCGAAATGTTTTCGCTTACCGTTTCCGGCAGCGTCGCGTTCGGATTGTCCGGCATGCTGTTTGACGAATTCTGCACATCATCCACAGTTGCGGCAAAAGAACTTGGCGTATCCTCAATCGCAATATCCTGCATGGCGTAAGCCGGCACCACGGCAACGGAAACCGTCATTGCAACCACGGAAGCGGTGGCCGCAATCTTCATCAAGCTTTTCGGCGATATCATCGTCAGCCTCTCTCACAAAACGCATTTTCACTCGTTGACGCAATTGCACACGCAAAACTTAAGTGTATTCTGAGATGTCCCCACTCAAAATAAAGCAGATGGATTCCAAACCAAACTTCACATTTACCGAATATGCCACAACATGAAGTGCTGGCATTCGGAAGTGGAACGGGTAACATACCTTATGTATTGTCATTTGGGAACAGAGGACCTTGTCGGACCACCTCCAATAGACAACATCAGAACGGTATCACGGACTCCTGGAGGGAAGCATGGCACGGCACGAAAGGCAGCCAAATAAAGCTGACAGTCAAGCAAGTAACGTCCGCAAGCCCCGGACTTTCAGCAGTACCGCGACCGTCGGGACCAGCAAATCCAACAATTCCGTCAATGCCACCAATCGTGACGAAAAGCTTAGAACAAAAGCACCGGGGACTTCCTACCGAACGGCTCCCGAAGATCCATTCCAAATCGCCATATCGCAAGGCGTGCAAGATGGCGACACTTGGGTGCACAACCATGTCAAGAACTTGATTCGCCGTTCCATCATCGTAGCCGTTATCGTCGTTGCGGTATGCATTGTGGTCTTCGGCGTCATGGGCGTGAGAACATCGCAGAAAATGCGCGAACTGAATGCCATTAACGACTGCAGAGACGCGGTTGCCGCCATGAACGCTTCATATTCCAAGGATTTCCAGCTCAAGGGAAAGATTGTCGACGCATTTTCCAGCATGGATTCCTCATATGATCTGGAAAAGCTCAGCACCTTGTATCAGGAAGAAGTCAAATCGCCGAAGGCGCTTGACTGCAAAGCCGACCCGTCCGGGACCACCAGCAAAGCCAACACCGAACGAGCCGCATATGACAAACAGGCCAGAACCTTCGAGCGGGCGTTGACAAAGGACGAGGCAAATCAGAATTGAATACGAAACGATTGGCAAGAACGGCACTTGCCGTTATCGTAACCGTAGGAATAGTCGTTGCCATCATCGTCGGGTGCGGCCCCAAATGGGGCAACGGAACGGCAACCGGTGAAACCGGATCGCAATCCACCGCCACCGCCCATACTGCGGCCACTGTTGATGTGCAGCTGCCCTCATACTACATGGACAATATGGTGTTCCAGCGCGATCAGCCAATCGTAGTCAAAGGCAACGTCAGCTCCACGGAAAGCAACCCCATCGACGTTTCGAAACTGTCAGCGACACTTACGCAAGGCAACACCTCCGAGAGCGTCAAGGCAAAGGTAGCGAAAAACGGCAGTTTCACCTGCACGCTGAGCGCGCAAAAGGCAAGTCTCAATCCGTATTCGCTGCAAGTGCAGTACGCCGGCAAAACCGTGCTGAAACTGGCCAAAGTGTATGTGGGAGACGTCTTCGTAGCCGCTGGCCAGTCGAATATGGAACTCAACTATGTGCAGTATTACGAAAACGCTACTTACAATTTTGGCAATGGACTAATCACGACAGGCGATTTGCCGAAACCGCTCGTAGATGACAACGTGAAATTTGTCATCGCAAATCATGATGTTGAAGACACTGATTTTCCACTGTCCGCTGTTAATCAGAGCGCCGATGCATGGCTGACTGCAGATTCCACGAATTCACTGCACCTCAGCTATCTGGCTCAGCAATTCGCCATGCAGTTGCGCGCCAAGCACCCCAATGTGCCGATTGGCATCATCCAGACCGCGTGGGGTGGCACGCCTATTCGCCGGCATGTACAAGGCGGCGATATTTATGCGAACCATATCGCGCCGTTGAAGGGATTCCATGTGGCGGGCGTGCTGTGGTATCAAGGTTGCGATGACGCCAATAATTACGGAACTGCTTTGCAATACGAATCGCAAATGACCACGCTCATCAACCAGTACCGTAACGTGTTCGGACGCAAGGACCTGCCGTTCCTGTACGTACAGCTCGCGCGCTGGCCAAACTACCAGTACACGCAAAACGTGCGAGAAGCGCAACGGACTACGCTCGGCAACACCAACCTGCACGATTCGTCAAACGTGGCGATGACGGTTTCCCTTGACACAGACAAGGGCACATCCGCGCTAATCCATCCGCTCGGCAAAGATATTCTCGGGGCGCGCATGGCCGCGCAGTATCTCGCCATGGAAGACGGCACCACCGTACCCAACGGACCGCTTATCGAACGTGCCCGGCACACTGCGAACGGCGCAATCGCCTTGTCTTTCCGGAACGGCACCGCAAGCAGGCTGAAAGCCATGCAACCTAACTATTCGAAAACCGCGAGCGCAATCGCACCAAACTATAAGAGCGCTCCGAAAGCGACCCCGTTAAGCGGTATCAGCAATATCGCCGCTCCCACCACTACGGCATTGCAGGGGTTTGAGGTCGCCAATTATTCCGGTCAATGGCAGGCGGCCAATGCCACTATCAGGGGCAATCAGGTGTTGCTCACCGCAGCCGATGGTTCAATACTGAACGATCTCAACGCCATGAGCCAGGTACGTTACCTGTTCAATGGCAATCCGAAGTGCGCGAGCATGCTGTACAACGACTTTAATCTGCCGGCTAGCCCATTCATCACTATTGTTGAGTGATCTTTGTTGGGGGCCGCCGCTAGATAAACCAATACGGGCGGGATAAGTACGGGCGGTCTGAGCCGTTGCTGGGCCTGCTTGGTCATGTTTTGAGCAGGCTGTTCCGGCTTCTGGTTTGGATTCTGGTTTCCCGCTTAAACTATGAAGACTGCTGCAGCATCACAGAAACTAGACAAATGTCATTTTTCCACCGGTTTATTTAGGCACATTCCCCTCCTACTATGGCATACGGAACGAACGCGAGCGCACAATCACAGATCGAATGCAAACGTGCGCAGGAGAGGAACCACCATGAGGAATCGTATTGCAGCAGCTGCAGCGGTGGGAATATTAACCATCGGCATGGCCGTCTTGCCTTCCGCGGCTTCGGCCAGTGAAGTCGCACCGTCTACGGACGGATTGGCCGGCAGCACCGCCATCAGCGGGCAGATCGACCAGGATATGGCCGTGTGCACCGACAAAACGTGCGATGCCGTACAGCATGTGCGCAAAACCAACCAGCAGATCAAGTCGGACATCGATACCGCCAAGCAGCACGCCGAGCAGCTGCATCAGAACGCGCACGAGGACGCCGACGCGCTTCGCCAGTACGGCGAGCAGGCCTGGAAGAACTACCAGGAGGACCGCGAGGATATAAAGAATGCGATTGACGGCGCGGTCAAGCGCGGTCAGGAGCGCCACGACACTCTGCATCAGGATATGCAGGATACGCAGACCCATCTGAACCAGATGCATACCGACATGAAAGAGACTCACGACGAGCTTAAAACCAAGCATGATGCGTTCGCGGCAAGCAGCCATCAGTGGCATCAGTCGTTCATCGCGGCGTTGAAGGACGCGAACTCCAAGACGGGTCAGCAGGGCGGCTCATCCGTTGCTACCGGCACGCATGGCACCACGGCTGGAACGAATGCCGGTACGACCGTTACTGGAGTCAACGGCACCACTGGCACTGTGCGCACGGCTGCCGACACTGGCGCGAATGGTGCTGCAACTGGATCCGTCACAGCGTCCGGCGATCAAACCGCCGCGTCCACCGGCGCGCTGACCAAGTCGGAATATGGACAGCTTGCACAAACCGGCATCGGCATTTCCCTTGCCTGCGCAGCCATTCTGCTGCTTGCCGGCCTTGCCTACGCCATGAAGACGTTCGTGCAGTATAAGCGCGAAACCAGCGAAGACTGAGCCGGCTCGCTGCCGGACAGCGTTTGCTTCATCGACTCATGAAAAACGGTCTCGAATATATCGGGACCGTTTTTTCATGCGCGTTTTTCGTATGTGCTTTTCATCTGCTATACGCATTGTTGCGATTCAATTGGAATGACGTAGTACAGCGACGTACAATGCAGCGCGAAGCGCGCGTACCGTGCATGAACCGCGTGTATGTCCAGTATTCCCACTGATTTGTTACGTTGGCCGTTCTGATCAGTCCACTGGTCAATTCGCATAATGGGGAGCACTGCTGGCGATTCGCGGCGACGGCGTATCGCCATTCCCCGCCGTCCGTCCGGTACTACCCGCGCTCCCCACATCGCCGGCCTTTTCAGCATTGCCGATGTTGGTTCTACGCAACGACCCCGCGGCCAACGAGCGGATGGATCGCCTGCGCTGCGCCTGTTCCGTCTGCGAAGCGGACTGAATTGCGGGGAAAGCGCCCGTTACGGGACGAATACGACCGGTTGCGGTCGGAATAAAGCTTGGTGGCAAAACCTGCGTTGTGATGGCGCTTATGGATGTCATCTGCGGCTGCTGCGTATTATCAGGACCATCCGCAGCGTCTTTTTCTTTCACGGTTTGCGATTCTTCCGCACGATTCGCGTCATCATTCGCATCCTCGCCCGTTTGCAAGGCAGACCCAGCTTCGCTCTGCTTTTCTTGTTTTTCCTGCTTTTCCTGCGGAGCGGCCTGCACATCACTCTGCAATACGATTGGCGATGAATTCGAACGGCGTCGGGCAAGCGCCGCCAGAGAGTCACGAGTATCAGCATCGCGTTGGTCAGTCTGCTGGCTGCCGGCAGCCGTCTTGTCAACCATCGTCGTGCTTCTTTCTCTCAACGTCACGATTTCGAGCGTAACGTAGCGCAGCGCAAAAGTGCGCGTAAAACGACGATGTACGCAACTCCCCCACCGAATCGCAATCAAATATCGACATATGAGGGCAAACAATCCCATTATTGAGACCACAGACTGGCACCAATAAGCCGCAGCATGGCAATCAGAGACTTTCCTGGATGCCGGCCCGTACACGCGAGACTTGCGATACGGGACGATTCAAAAAACCGAGGCCAACGAAAGAAGCATTCGGAGGGAATCTGGAAGGAACCGGAAAACGGAGTGGAAAAGAAGAAACCCCAGAAACCGAATGTTTTCAACGGTTTCCGGGGTTCCAATCCGGGCGGAGAATACGAGATTCGAACTCGTGAGGCTGTTACACCAACACGCTTTCCAAGCGTGCGCCATAGACCACTAGGCGAATTCTCCAATTATGCAACGCTTTCCGGTGTCTATCCGTTAAGCGCAACTTGACTAGAATACAACAGGAATGGCAGAAGACCAAATCGGCGTGTCGCACTGCTGGTTTGCAGAGTTGGGCATACGTGTCAAGGTTGTGCAACAGGTATGAGCGATCGGCTGCCTTTACTACGGATACTTCTTATTTCGCACACTGTAGATGCTATATTGCCGCCGATGGAATCCAATAGGCAACGGGATTCGGTAAGCATGGGAAAAGATACGAAAAAAGGGTTCCCGGAGCATATCCGGTGGGAATTCCAGGGAGTATGAAAAATGGGCCTCCCGGGAGCCAAAGGCTCGACCGGGAGGCCCGATACGTGTGAAGCGGCGGCGTGCTACTCTCCCACACCCTCTCGAGTGCAGTACCATC
>OLNG01000561.1_pt1 | contig 29966 bp, 26 predicted proteins | sample 1643091 | NCBI WGS metagenome assembly OLNG01 (sample SAMEA3136661, study PRJEB25190) | human gut metagenome | biome: human gut; feature: human-associated habitat; material: faeces | place: Austria | collected 2013 | reverse complement strand
CATATAGAACACCTTTCGCCCTTAACTTGGTGTCCAAGAAATCTTACCCTCTCCAAATCGCCTAACCCGAAACGGTCCAGGATTTCCACCGCAGTCCCGGTTCGGTCTAGGGGAAGGGCGTTGGGCGATTATTGCGTTTCAACCTGTTAAATGCTCGTAGCGTTTAACAGGTTTCGAGCATGGCGTTTGCGAGCTCTTGGCAGATGGGCTTACTAGGCTATTGCCTTCGCTCAATTTGTTGCGCAACAACTTTCGCGTTTTCGGGTGTATGGTCGATTCGTCGTGTTTATACATCACGGATTAGGCCGAAAGGGTGGTGCGAATGTCAAGCGCAACGAGGAAGGGAAGGTCTTCCACAAAGAACGGTTCAACCAAGTTCAAGCCAACATTCAACTATCTTGTTGCGATTGGCGATGAGGAATGCGCGCGCACGATGCTTGGCGCGATGTATCGCAATCTTCTTGAAGCGCGGGAAATCATCAGCGAACTGTCCTATGGAGTCGATGAGAAGCGGAACTATTACGGTGCAGGGAAAAGGTCTCCGAGCCAATTGAGGTAGAGCCCTATTGCGACTCGTGGTCGTTGAGCGAGCTCGAATTGAAAATCCATACGCCGTTTTGTCGTGAGCCCGTTTTGGCATTCAATCCGAAATCGGAGGTTGAGCTTGACCCGACCGACGAAGGTGGGCTTCTCTCCGTTGCTCGCACTATGCTCGATTCAGAGCCTGCGGAGCGCGGCAAGCTCTCGTTGACAAGCCCGAACGCTCAGAAGCTCTATGCGCATAAACGCGCCGATTTGGAGAAGGCCGAAGAGGAACGGGCGAGGGCCGAAGAGGAGGCGCGCAAGGCCGAATTCGAGAACGGGCCCGTGGCGCGCCAGTTGAAAGACCTGATTGTTTTATACACGGGATGCGTGCCGTATTCCCGGGAAGAAGTTGCCTCCTGGCAAGAAGATAAACATCGAATTTCGAACGGGGCTTTTTCGCGCAAAAACGACCTATCGGGGGGGTTACGAGGGAAAAACGTGGCCCGAGGCATTCGAACAGGTTGTGTTGTCGCGGAAGGCTTTGAGTGGGTAGGGGAATAGAAGGATTCTGGTAAAAGACAAAGAGATGGGAGATGGCCATTATGGCGCTTATTAAATGCCCCGGATGCGGGGAAGAGGTTTCCGATAAGGCGGTAAGCTGCGTTCATTGCGGATACGTGCTCGTTGATGAAAACGCTGAGGAAAAACTCGCACCGCATTTATGCCCAGATTGCGGTAAAGAGGTCGATGCGGAAGCCGTCTCGTGCCCAGCCTGCGGTTGTCCGCTCGAGTCTTCTGCTGCGGAACCGGAAGAGGAGGTCACGAAGGTCGAAGTCGCAAAAGTAAAAGTGAGCGCTAAAGCGAAGAAAATTGCTATTGGTGTTGGCGCTGGAATACTGGCTTTGATACTTGTTGCATTTGGCGTCAACGCTGCAGTGCAAAACCAGAAAGAGCAGGATGCAGTTAATACGTATAACGAGTATGTGGATAATCTAACCCTTGCGCGAACGGAAATGTTGACGGGCGCTGCCTCGGCGGAGAGCGTTGCTTCAACCGCAGGAAAAATATGGCACGCTGCAATTTGGGAGAAAAAACAATCGAATTGGGATGCCGATATCAAGCAGTATTACGCTACGGATTTCAATGATGCCCTTGCGAAATATTATGCTGATGGCTCAGTGCAAAGCAAGGTCTCCTCGATCAAGTCCAATCAAAGCAACGTCAAGGACGTCTTGTCAAAGCTTCAGAATCCGCCGGATGAACTAAAGTCGGCATGTGATTCCGTGAACGATATGTATGATTCGTATATCTCACTGACCAATCTTGCCGTGAGCCCTAGTGGAAATTACAACAGTTTCATCGAGAAATACAATTCGGCAGATTCCGATTTTGCTACGCAATATGATAAGACGGGCACTGTGATTCCCGATAAAAAGTAGCATGTAGTTAGAATGCTTGTCAGCGTCGGATGTTGCGCGGCGGAGTCTATTTCGTGGGTTGGGCCTTGTGAATTGTCGCACGTTGCGTCGTATGTGCGATTAGTCTTGTCCTTGAGTCCGTTGGATTAGCTTCTTGAGTTCTTCCGGCAAGAGCGCCCGATCTTTGTTTTTGTGAATAGCCATATGGCAGTTTGCACAAACTGGTATTAGATCAGAGACGGGATCAACCTTATGTTCGGCTCCCGTTTGATGCAGCGGAACAGTATGATGCACTTGTATCATTCCGGCAAAGTCCAACCCGTAGGCTTTCTTAAAATCGAAGCCGCAAATTGCACAAGATGCACCATGCGCTTTTATGCAAAGTTCGCGCGCCTTGTGGCTGCGCTCATATGCATCACAGCTTACTCTATGTAATGCGCCCTCGACGATATCGCTATTTGATTCGTCGAGGGCGTTATTCGTCTCGTCGAGCATGGTGTCGCCATGCATATGAGCGAGCTCTTCGACGCATTGGCAAAGGGCATCCTCGAAAGTCGATTGATTGAATGGCACGTCGCTGAGAATGGGCAAAATTATTTCATGGTTGCCCATTGCAGACTTAATTACTGCGGCTGTTTCGTCTATTTGGATTGCGCAATAAATGCTCTCTCCGGCTTGGTTCGTTATTGCAAAGGGAATCAAACTGTCCCCTTTGCACGCATGCTGGTCAAAAAGAAAGTCAGATCTATTGCGAGATTGTTCTTGACACCATTCCTTCGCGCATCGGGCTTTTAGCAATCACTCAATGTGCTGCTGGTATTTATTCATGATTATCCTTCATTTGGGCTTACGGCTATGCCATGTTAAATGCTACGAGCATTTAACAGGTGGCGGCGATTCCGCCCGGGCATTCCGTCCGCTCGTGGGGAACTGATGGGCGCGCGGCGGCGTTTACGGGCGACCTGGTAGAATGGCTGAATTGAATTTGGTACAAAAGCTCGCCTGGCGCCGCTGCGTTGCGCGCGGAGCCAATCAAATATGAGCGCATCAATCAACGAACAGGAGTCCCGCATGGCGGAATTCATTTACACCATGTACAAGGCGCGCAAAGCGCACGGCGACAAGGTGATTCTCGACGACGTTACGCTGTCGTTTTATCCCGGCGCGAAAATCGGCGTGGTGGGCCCGAACGGCATGGGCAAATCCACGCTGCTGAAAATCATGGCCGGCCTTGAGGAAGTTTCGAACGGCGAGGCACGCCTGTCCCCGGGCTATTCCGTGGGCATTCTGCAGCAGGAGCCGCCGCTTGACGAAGACAAAACCGTTCTCGAAAACGTGCAAATGGCATTCGGCGACGTGCTCGCGAAAATCGATCGCTTCAACGCGATTTCTGCCGAGATGGCCGACCCCGATGCCGACTTCGACGCGCTTATGGAAGAAATGGGCAAGTTGCAGGAAGTCATCGACGCCGCCAACGGCTGGGACCTTGACAGTCAGCTGTCCCAGGCTATGGATGCGCTGCAGTGCCCCGACCCCGACATGCCGGTGAACGTGCTTTCCGGCGGCGAACGCCGTCGCGTGGCGCTGTGCCGCCTGCTGCTCGAGGCCCCCGACCTGCTGCTGCTCGACGAGCCCACCAACCACCTCGACGCTGAGTCGGTTCTGTGGCTCGAGCAGTTCCTGCATCGTTACCAGGGTGCCGTGCTCGCCGTGACGCACGACCGCTACTTCCTCGACAACGTCGCCGAGTGGATTTGCGAGGTCGACCGCGGCAGCCTGTACCCCTACAAGGGCAACTACTCCACGTATCTCGAAACCAAGGCCGCCCGTATGGCCGCCCAGGGCCAGCGCGACGCGAAACTTGCCAAGCGCATGCAGAACGAGCTCGAATGGGTGCGTTCGTCCCCGAAGGCTCGCCAGGCCAAGAACAAGGCCCGTCTGGAAAACTACGACCGCATGGTGGCCGAGGCCTCGCAAAGCAAGAAGGTCGACTTCACCGACATCCACATTCCCGTGGGCCCGCGCCTGGGCGCCGAGGTGCTTAACGTCGAACATCTGCATAAGGAATTCGACGGCCGCGTGCTCATCGACGATTTGTCGTTCAGCCTGCCGCGCAACGGCATCGTGGGCGTTATTGGCCCCAACGGCGTAGGCAAGTCGACGCTGTTCAAGATGATTGTCGGCAAAGAGCAGCCAACCTCGGGCGAGCTGAAGCTCGGCGAAACCGTGCAAATCTCGTACGTCGACCAGAACCGCGAGGGTATCGACGGCAACAAAACGCTGTGGGAGGTCGTGTCCGACGGCCTCGACTACATGCAGGTGGGCGAGACCGAGGTTCCGAGCCGCGCGTATGTGTCGGCATTCGGCTTCAAGGGTTCTGACCAGCAGAAACCCGCTGGCGTGCTTTCCGGCGGCGAGCGCAATCGCCTGAACTTGGCGCTCACGCTCAAGCAGGGTGGCAACCTGCTGCTGCTCGACGAGCCCACCAACGACCTCGACGTCGAAACGCTCGAGAGCCTCGAAGAGGCGCTCATGGAATTCCCGGGCTGCGCGGTTGTCACGAGCCACGACCGCATGTTCCTCGACCGCATTGCCACGCATATTCTGGCGTGGGAAGGCACCGACGAGAATCCCGGCAACTGGTTCTGGTTTGAGGGCAACTTCGATAGCTACCAGAAGAACCGCGTTGAACGCCTGGGCGAAGAGGCCGCCAAGCCGCACCGCATCCATCGCAAGCTTACCCGCGACTAAGCAACTCATTTTGAAGCGCCGCTCTTATGGGCGGCGCTTTTTGACGGAAAGGCGCATGCTCCATGTCTACAACCATTAAGGGCATCGTATCGGCGATGCGTGCATGGCACGATGGCTCGTGGGATGATATCTGCGATTGCTGCGGCATGTGCTGCTACGAGCGCGAAGTCGACGAATATGGCGACGTCGCCGTCGACCTTTCGGCGCCGTGCGAGTTTCTCGACGAATCCACGCGCCGCTGCAGCGTCTATGAAAACCGTTTCGACAAGTGCGAGCGTTGCTGCCGCCTTACCCCGCGCATCGCGCTTTTCGGTGACCACTTGCCGCCAAGCTGCGCCTATGTGCGCGCGTTTCGCCGATAGACGAGTGGCGTCTTCGGCGCCGTTTTCGGAATCGCTTGATTAACCGTGAAGCTTTGTGTGTGGAATGCGCGCGTCGCGTGCTATTTGGATTTCGTCGAAAACGCACGCTGTGCTTGTTGCGTACCACGTCGTTTTCCAGCCTCCCTGTTTTGAAGCGCCCTTTACAAGCGCCTCGATGTGCTTTGATACAATGAAGTCGTTCTGCAGATGCACGTCAAAGGGGCTTCCATGAGCAACGATTCCATCTCGACCGACGAAACGCAAATCACGCTTACGCTGCCCGAACGGGTGGGCATGGAGCAAATCGTGGGCCCTTCCGATTGCGTGTTGCGTGAGGTGAAGCGGGCGTTTTCCGCGCGCATCACGGTTCGAGGCGATACCATTGCGCTTTCTGGCGATGCTGCGGAAGTGCAAAGCCTCACGGCTCTGTTCAGCGATTTCATTAAAATGGCCGCCGCGGGAAGCGACCCGACGATCGATGACGCGCGCCGCGCCGTCGAACTTTTGCGGCAGGGCGAATTCGCGCCGAGCATTTTGCGCGAAGATATTCTGCTCACGTATCGCGGCCGCGCGATTCGTCCGAAAACCGCGGGCCAGAAGCGCTATGTCGACGCGATTCGCGAAAACACGGTAACGTTCGGCATTGGTCCTGCAGGCACGGGCAAAACCTATTTGGCAATGGCTATGGCGGTGGCCGCGCTCAAGCGCAAGGAAGTCAATCGCATCATTCTCACGCGCCCCGTGGTCGAGGCGGGCGAGAACCTGGGCTTTCTGCCAGGCACGCTTACCGAGAAAGTCGATCCCTACATTCGCCCGCTCTACGACGCGCTGTTCGATATGACCGATATGGAACGAGCCCGCGAACTCATTGAAGGCGGGGTTATCGAAATCGCGCCGCTCGCATTCATGCGAGGCCGCACGTTCAACGATAGCTTCATCATTCTCGACGAAGCGCAAAACACCACGCCTGAGCAAATGAAGATGTTCCTTACGCGTTTGGGCTTCAACTCGAAAATGGTTATCACGGGCGACGTGACCCAGGTCGATTTGCCGCACGGCTATTCCGGCCTCAAGGGCGTGCGCCGCATTCTTGAAGGCGTCGAAGACATCGCCTTTCGCGACCTTACCGGGCGCGACGTGGTGCGGCACAACCTCGTCGCACGAATCGTAGAAGCCTACGAAAGGGCCGCCGAAATTCGTTAGCCCTTCTTGCTCTGGCTTTATCGATGAAAGCCGATGGCTCGCCAGCCGTCGGCTCGCTGCGCGACAATTCGTCGAGAGCAGATACCTGAGCTCGCACGAACAGCCCACTGGGCTGTTCGGCTCGTGCGGACGGCTCTCGCCAAACCGCCGCGCAGCGAGCGAAGTGTCATCGGGATCATCGTGGATAGGCTCTCGCATTTTCTTATTCTTGCCGAGGCATAGAATTTTCGCGTTGGGCATGCCTGGAGCAACTTTTCCGCACGAGCCGAAAGCCACTTAATGTGGCTTTCGTGCGAGTCAGGACTTGTTGCGGAAGGTATACCCAACGCGTAAATTCCCCAGTACAATACGCATAACCATAAAGCCGCGAACTGAGCTGTTCGTCGATGAGAGAAAGAGAGTCATTCATGACCGAAGAATTCCGCAGTGGATTCGTCACCTTGGTAGGTCGCCCGAACGCCGGCAAATCTACCCTTATCAACGCCGTGGTGGGGCATAAGGTTGCCATTACCTCGAACACCGCGCAAACCACCCGCCACCGCTTCCGTGCTATCGTCACTCGTGAAGACATGCAAATGATCATGGTCGACACGCCGGGCATGCACAAGCCCCACGACGCGCTGGGCGAGGAACTCAACACCTCTGCCATCAAGGCCATGGAAGATGTCGACGTGGTGGCGTTCCTCGTCGACGCGAGCAAGCCGGTTGGCACGGGTGACGAGTGGGTTGCCCGTCAGGTGCGCGAAGTGCGCGGCGCTCGCAAGATTCTCGTGATTACCAAGGCCGACCTCGTGAGCAAAGAAACCGCCATCCAGCAGCTCGAGGCGGCTCGCGCTTTGGGCACTTGGGACGATGAAGTGGTACTTTCTTCCAAGAACGGCTTCAACGTTGAAGGCTTCGTACAGGCCGTTGCGAAATGGCTGCCTGAAGGCCCGAAGTGGTTCCCCGAAGACATGGACACCGACCAGCCCTTCGAGGTGCTCGTTGCCGAGTTTATTCGCGAGAAAATCCTGCGCAGCTATCGTGACGAGGTTCCTCACTCCATCGGCGTTGTGGCCGATCAAATGACCTACGACCGCAAGAAAGACATGTATCGCATTTTCGCGAACGTCTACGTCGAGCGCGACAGCCAGAAGGGCATCATCATCGGCAAGGGTGGCGAGGCCATCAAGAAAGTCGGCATCGAAGCTCGTCGCGACCTTGAGCAAATGCTCGGCTGCAAGGTATTCCTCGATATGCAGGTGAAGGTGAAGAAGAACTGGCGTCGCGACCTGAACCAGATTCGTCGTTTCGGCTACGGGGAAGGCATGTAGGCCATGGCGAAGTACTGTTCGTGGTGTGGCGAGCCGCTCGAGCCGGGCGCGCGCTATTGCGCTGAGTGTGGCGCGCGCGTGCTCGAGAGCGTGAGGGTCACCGGCAAAGGCGACAGCGACCCCATGCGCGGGCTCGACATCGTGGGCGGCAATCCCATTCCCGCTAGCAAAACCACCAAGCTCGACTTGGGTACCCTCGAGGCGCTCAAGCTTCGCGATAACTTGCCGGGCGACGACGAACCCACGCATGCTAAGCCTAGCCTGGCTAGCGCTTCTGCGGCGCATTTCGGCGGAGCAAAGACGACTTCCCTCGAGATTCCCGAGGTCGTCGAAGCCCCCGAAATCATCGCCGTGCCCGAGGTGGGAGATGCCTGCGGGCCGGCGGTCGATCGCGGCGCTTCGGGCGCTTTCGAGAAGGTAAGCGATCATGACGCCGAAGCGCGTTCCGCGGCAACTGAACAAGCAGGCTCCGCCGACGCTGCGGATTCGTTCGATGCCGATGAAGAGGTTGAGACTGAGGCTTCTTCTAAGGCGTCTGAGGTCGATGCCACCGATGCGACCGATGCCTCTGAATCTGAAGAGGCCTGCAAATCAGAAGAGGCCTGCAAATCAGAAGAAGCTCTCGTTGATGAGGCGATTGAGGTTGCGGAAGATGACGAGCCTTCGGACGCGTTGCGGGCCGAAGCGGCTGGCGGCGAAGTGGATGCGGAAACGCTCAAGGACGACGCGGCGACCGAAGGCGTTGTACATGGTGAATCGGACGATGCATCTGGCGAGCAGCCTGCGTGCGGCACCGATTCCGAGCGCGACCATGCGGAAGGCGAAGTTGACGTCGAGGCCGATGCGGCAAAGGTCGCCGAGGCCGATGCGGCCGAGCCTGCCGAAGCCGACGCGTCCAAACCTGCCCCTTCCAGCGAGGGGCCTTCCGATGCCGCGCCCAAGCCGGCTACCGTATTCGATTTCGACGACGAACACGAAGCGGTGCCCGTGATTCCTCGCGAGGCTCAGGCGGCTGCTGCCAAGCCTGGTCCCATCAGCTTTGACGGAACCGATACGCTCGTGCTGCCAAGCGATGCGCAGCCTAAGCATTTCGGCCTTGATAGGCCCGATTTGAAGGCGCGAAAACGCAAGCGCATTTTCATCGCCCTGTGCTGCGTGATCGCGGTTCTCGTAATTGCGGCATGCGTGCTTGCCTATGTTCGCTTCGGCGGGCAAGCGGGCCAAGATGCTTCCCAACAGCAGTCCCAAACACAGCAGGAGGCTCCGGCGGCCTCTTCCGAGGAAGGCGAGAAATTCGAAGCCAAGGCAGGTGACGATGCCGCCAACGCTTCTGCCGAGGCCGAGGCGCTTGCACGCGAGCAGTCGACGCCGACCGAGGAGCAAATTTTCCAAACGCTGTCGAGCGAGTATTCGGCGCTTGATGGCTACAGCAATCGAATTGTGAGCTGCGTTGACGATTTCAACAGCTGGTATATTGCGCGCGACATGAACAAGCGTCAGGCGTCGCAGGCGACGGCCGAAAAGGTGAAGAGCGATCTTGAGGCCGCCAAAGCCGAAATTGAGAACCTGAAGGTTTCCAACAGCTCGCCGTATGCGACCGATGCCGCCAACCTGATTGAGCTCTACGATTGCCAGATCGGCCGCATTACGTCGTTGACCGACGCGTGGGCGGTAAGCGTGCAGTACGAAGTTCCCTCGGAACACCAAGACGAGATTCTCGCGGCATTGTCGGCGAACTACGTAAGCGGCAACAACCCCTACCTTGAGCGCTACGACGAGCTGTACCCGTCCTCGAAGCCGGTCTTAAAATAGCGTTCTCAACTGCAGTTATATGGGCTATCTACAAAACAGATAGCGAATCATCGATTATTCCAAGAATCGCCCGTCGAAAAAGCGGGCGATTTTTATTGACGCCTTCAATCCATCAGGTAGTATACGCAGCTATGAATACGATTTCCGCACATATCATGGCCATGAACGCATGCGAGATGCCCAAGCCTGGGTGCCTGCGTTCGTGCGCTGACACTCAGGCGTAACGCCCGCGGCCCAGCCGCGCATACCTTGCGGAACTGCTCTATTTTCTATCTCTTTATTGAGGCATCATGATTGTTTTAGACCATCTTTCGAAAACCTATGTCGGCTCGGCCGGCGCGCACGAGGCGCTATGCGACATCAATTTGCGTGTTGAGCCGGGCGACGTGTTCGGCATCATCGGCCAGTCGGGCGCGGGCAAGTCGACGCTCGTTCGCTGCATCAACCTGCTCGAGCGTCCCACGGCGGGCCGCGTGCTCATCGATGGCTCCGATGTGACCGACTATTCTGGCAAGCAGCTCATCGATTTGCGCCAGTCCATTGGCATGATTTTCCAGAATTTCAGCCTGTTCGCCCAGCGCACGGTGCTGCGCAACGTCACGTTCCCGCTCGAACTGCATGGCACGCCGAAGAAACAGGCCGAAGCTCGTGCGCTCGAACTTCTCGAACTCGTGGGGCTTTCCGGCAAGGCGAATAATTACCCCAGCCAGCTTTCGGGCGGCCAGCAGCAGCGCGTCGCCATTGCGCGCGCCCTTGCTTCGAACCCGAAGATTATGCTGTGCGACGAAGCCACGAGCGCGCTCGACACGCTTACGACGCACTCGATCTTAGGCCTTCTGCGCGATATCAACAAAGAGCTTGGCGTCACCATGGTCGTTATCACGCACTCCCTTTCGGTTGCCGAGCAAATTTGCAACAAGGTGGCCGTCATTGAGGCCGGCAGCATTGCCGAGCAAGGCAAAACTGCCGATGTGTTCGGCAATCCGCAGAGCGCCGCAACGCGCCTGCTCATTGAGGCCGACCAGGGCTTCACGTGCGCGAAAGGGGGCAACTAATGGAGGCGATCAATGCATTCATCTCTCAGTATGGCGCCCTTATGGCTCAGGGCACGTGGGACGCCATCGTCATGACCGTGCTCTCGACGCTGTTCGCGTACGTCATTGGCATCCCTGTGGGCGTTCTGCTCGTTTTGACCGAACCGGGCGGCCTGCATCCGCACCGCATCTTCAACAGCGTGCTTGGTTGGATAGTGAACATCATGCGTTCCATTCCGTTCATCATCCTTATCGTGTTCATGATTCCGTTCACGCGCGCCATCGTAGGCACTTCGCTTGGCGTGGGCGCGGCTATCGTGCCGCTTACCGTGTCGGCTGCGCCCTTCGTTGCTCGCATGGTTGAGCAAAGCCTCGCCGAAATCGACGGCGGCCTCGTCGAAGCTGCGCAAAGCTTCGGCGCGAGCACCTGGCAAATCATCAGCAAGGTGCTTCTGCCCGAAAGCATGCCGTCTTTGGTGCGCGGCCTGTCCATCACGTTCATCACGCTGTTCGGCTTCGTGGCCATGGCCGGCACGGTGGGCGCGGGCGGCATTGGCGATATCGCCATTCGCTATGGCTACCAGCGCTACCAAGACGACGTCATGGTCGTGGCCATCGTGCTGTGCGTAATCATCGTGCAAATCGCGCAGAGCATTTGCTCGGCCATCGCCCGCAAGATCGACCACCGCGTTCGCTAATCATTTATTCGCATAGTTTCCCCAGGTCACATGCTGGCCTTGGGTTCGTGCACCCATATTGCGTTCATTTCCTTTAGGGAATTTGAATAGGGAAGGGAAGCGCCCAGGCGCTTCGAAGGTGCGAGCTGTTTGGCTCGCTGAAAGGAAAGGGTTTCGCTATGAACCTGAAAAACGTTGTGCGCATCGCTGCATGCGCCGCCGCCACGGGCGTGCTCGCCGTGGCACTCGCCGGCTGCGGGTCTTCGTCCTCGCAGCATCAAATTGCCGTTCCGTCCGATGCGACCAATGAGGCTCGCGCGCTTCTGCTGCTGCAGGACGAGGGCTTGCTCACGCTCAACGACGGCGCGGGCCTTACGGCTACCACCAACGACATCAAGGAAAACCCCTATAACATCCAGTTCGTCGAAACGGAAGCCGCGAGCGTTCCCCGCACGCTTTCCGATGTTGACGCTGCGGTGATCAACGGCAACTACGCCCTGGGTGCGGGCCTTGACCCGTCGACCGCGTTCGCTGCTGAGGGCGCCGACTCCCAGGCAGCTCAGGAATACGGCAACGTCGTGGCCGTTCGCTCCGGCGACGAGAAGTCTGCCAAGACCGAAGCTTTGCTCGCTGCGCTGCAGAGCCAGAAGGTTTCCGACTTCATCACGAGCACCTATTCTGGCACCGTCGTGCCCGTGTTCACCGTCGTTGACGACATTCCGCAGGCCACCGACGACGACACCACCATCAAGGTTGGCGCTTCGCCCACGCCTCATGCCGAGATTCTGAATGCCGCGAAAGACCTGCTCGCTGCTAAGGGTTGGACACTCGAGGTCGTTGAATTCACCGACTACGTGCAGCCCAACGTCGCCCTGTCTGACGGCAGCCTCGACGCGAACTACTTCCAGCACCAGCCCTACCTCGACAACTACAACGAGGAAAACGGCACCGACCTCGTTGGCGTCGCCAAGATCCACTTTGAGGCCATGGCCCTTTACGGTGGCAAGGCCGCAAGCCTCGATGACCTGAAGAAATAACCTCAGGCAGTTCTCTCTGTCGTTCGCAAGCCGCTCTTCGGAGCGGCTTGTTTTGCATTTGGGGCACGCAAGGTGCCACCTTTCGATTCCGTGGAAGGGGCTTTTGCTGGGGCCTTTATATTCCGACCCTGCGCGAACGCGGCCATCGTTGCAAGCGGAAGGGCTCCTGCCAGGAACTTCTGCGCATTCCGCACCCCATGCGTGGACATTATCGCCGTTGCAGGCAAAAGGGCTCCCAGCTAGGGAGCCCTTGTTCGTGTTGCTGCTCGTGCTACTGTTTGTTGTCGAAGAGGTTCTGGTGCTGCACGATTGCCAAATCGGCAACCGCTTCGGCAGAAGAGCTGTCGGCGTCTTCGTTCCAGTGCCATACGCCTTCCGCGTCCATATAGCCGTTCAAATTAATCGCCGGCAGCGATTGCTTCGTGGCATAAAGGAATGCGAAGTACTCGTTGAGCGGCAAACCGGCCGTTTTCAGGGTTGTGGTGGCCAGATAGTTCAGGCTCGTGTCGCCACCGTGCCGCACGTGGCGCGAAAGTTGGTCGTCGTTCGTCCACAGCATGTAAGGGGTCACGTAGCGCTGCTGCGCATCGTCGACGGTGGGCTCTTCGTCGGAATCGCCTGTAGGTGCGAGTTGCTCGACGAATCCTGGCTGGTGGTCGCCGAACAGCACGACCACAATGGGCTCTTCGCGCTGGGCAAGCTTCGCCAGAAATGCCGCCAAATCGGCATCGGCGCGCGCGATTGCCGTCACGTATTCATTGACCTCGGTCGATTCCTCGCCGTCCATATCGATGCGCATCATGTCTTCTTCCGCAATCGTTCCCGTGTCATAGCCGCCGTGGTTGGCGATGGTCACGTCGAAGATGAACTGCGGCCCTTCGCCTTCATCCATGATTTGCAGGATTTTGTTGTAGGTCGCACCATCCGACACCATGTCGCGGAAATATTCGGCGCCATCGAAGCTTGTGATGTCGAAGAATTCGTCGAAGCCGAGCTGCTCGTACACGCGATCGCGGCGCCAGTTCTGTGCGTCTGCGGGGTGGATGGCGCTCGTGGCATAGCCGATCGATTTCAAATACGACGCCATGTTGTCAACGCCTTCGAGGTTATAGAGCATATAGGGGTACACGCCCGGCCCCAAAAGGCCCATGCTCGATCCCGTGAGGAACTCGAACTCGCTGTTGCACGTGCCGCCGCCCATCGCCGACACATAGACATCGCCCGTGGCAATGATTCCCGCGTACGTCGAGAAGGGAATGGGCCCGTCGTAACTTTCCGCCAGCTGTGGATATGTCGAAATGTCGGAATACGTTTCGTTCATGATGGCGATGATGGTGGGGCGCACGTCGGGGTCGGTGGCTTCGGCGGCGCTTATCACATGCGGGTCATCGATGAGCTCGTCAACGGTTTCCGTCATGGCCTTTTGGCTGCGAAGCTCGGCGGCGCGCGTTCCGGAATAGCCTTCGGGTTCGTGCGGCGAGATCTTTTGGGCACGCTGCGCAAAGCACAAAAGCGATCCTTGCGTCTGGTAGGAATCGAGGCTGCTCCACACGTCGACGTTGACGTTCAGGTCGTTTTCGATGTTGATCGTCGAGAAACCGACGCAGCACACAGCAAGGGCTGAGGCGCCAAGGGCGGTGTTCGCGATGGCGGCTTTCCGCGTGTGCAAGGCGCTCGGCACAACGGCAATTGCCGCGAATGCGGCGAGCATCACGGCGATGCAGAATGCGAGCGTGTTGTCGATGGCATATTCGTAGCCGCCGCCGACCGACGCCGCGGTGTGAATGGCGAGCACGTCGGAAGGCAGAACGGGCTGGCCTTTGAACTGCGCGACGAAATGGTTGGCCACACCGCTTACGAAGCATGCCACAAGAAACGCGACCATGGCGCCCTTCGTGCGCTGTCCAAGGAAGTACACCACGGCGTATATGAGCGCCAAAACCACGAGGCTTAAAACCATCCATTGGGTTCTCATCTGGTTCAATATGGTGTTGTAGGGCGCCTCCATCAGCCAAAAGCCTATGGGCACGCATGCGATGGTCACGATGGGGCGCGCGCGGTCGAGCACGCTTGCGAACCGCTCACGCAGCTGTGAGCGAAACGCCAGGGCGAATGCGAGCAGGGCTGCGCACGCGAGGAAAAAGCATGCGATGGGCAGTGATATATGTAATGCGAACATAGATTTGCTCCGTTTCTTCCAAGTCGAGGCTTGAAGGAAGCGACGAGTGCGCATGCCTTCGCTTGGGCATTGGGTGCGTTTCTGCGCGTTGTGGATGCTTCTCGATTTCGAGGGGCCGCACGGGCTATACTTTATGAAGTACAACCCCATGCCGCCAACGTGCGCGGCATAAGCAGCCGAAACCGGTCGAAGGACGTATTATGCCAAAGAAAATCGCCGTAATCGACGGCAATTCGCTCATGCATCGCGCATACCATGCGGTGCCGGCCACGATGAACGCGCCCGATGGCACGCCCACGAATGCCGCGTTCGGCTTTCTGTCCATGTTCCTGAAATTCTATGAAATGGCTCGCCCCGATGCTGTGGTATGCGCGTTTGATGCTGGACGTCCGGCATTCCGCATGGAGGCGCTCGAGCAGTACAAAGCCCAGCGCCCGCCGATGGATGCTGAGCTCAAGGCGCAATTCCCCGTTATCGAGCATTTGCTCGAATCGATGAACGTGCCCGTTATTCGCGTGAAGGGCTGGGAAGGCGACGACGTGCTAGGCACGGTGTCGGCCCGCGACGAAGAGCTGGGATACGAAACCCTGCTCGTGAGCGGCGATAAAGACGTCTACCAGCTCGTGACCGATCGCACGCATGTGGTTACCACGAAAAAAGGCATCACCGATGTCGCGATTTACGGTCCCGCCGAGGTCGAGGAGCGCTATGGCGTGACGCCCGCGCAGTTCCCCGACTTCTTGGGTCTGAAGGGCGATTCGTCCGACAACATTCCCGGCGTGCCCGGCATTGGCGACAAGACCGCCGCGAAGCTTCTGCAGAACTACGGCAGCATCGACGGCATCTACGACAACCTCGACAAGCTCAAGGGCAAGCAGCTGCAAAACCTTACCGAACATAAGGAAAACGCGTACACGAGCCGCCGCGTGGCGACCATCGTGCGCGATGTGGAGTTCGAGCTCGATTTGGAGGGCGTGAAATTCCCCGATTTCGACAGCGCGAAGGTCGCCGAGGCTTTTGGCGAGGTGCGCTTCAATGCTCATTTGGCCAAGGTACTCGCCCTTGCCGGCGCCGACGAATCGCTTGCCGCGCCCGCCGCGCTCGAGCTGCCCAGCTTGGCTCCTGTCGTGGGCGACTACGCGCACGACGCATTGAAAACCGCCATGGAGCATGACGTGTGCTTGGGCGTGGAATTCCTCGTTGAGGCGCAGGAAAGCCTGTTCGCCGAGCCACACCGCCTGTTCGTCGGCCTGCCCGATTCGGTGCTCATGTTCGAGGGCGAAGATGCCCACGAGACGTTTGCGGAAATCGTGCGTTCGGGACATTTCTGCGCGCTCGATTGCAAGCGCGCGCTGCAGGAAATCTATCCAGTCGATTCCGCGGAAGCAGCGCTCATCGATGCATCCGAGATGCACGCGGCGCGCTTTTTCGACATTGGTTTGGCCGCATACCTGCTGAATTCCAATGTCACGAAATACGAATACAGCTCGTTGTGCGACGCGTATTTGGGTGCGGCTTTGCCCGAGTGCGAAGACGAGCGAGCGCAGGCTGCGACGCATGCCCTCGTCGCGCACCGTTTGGCCGATGCACTGCGCGAGGCGCTTGGGCGCGACGGCTCGCTCGAGGTATACGAGCGCATCGATTTGCCGCTCGTCTCGACGCTCGCGCAAATGGAACGCGTGGGCGCGCGCATCGACGTCGACAAGCTCGCCTGTATGGCGCGGGAAACCACGACCGAGCTCGAGGGGCTGCGCGCCGAGATTTACGAGCTTGCGGGTGAGGAATTCAACGTCGATTCGCCCAAGCAGCTCGGCCATATTCTGTTTGAAGTGCTCGAGTTGCCGGCGGGCAAGAAGAACTCGCGCGGCTATTCCACCGACGCAAAAACGCTCGGCAAGCTCGTGGACGTGCATCCCATCGCGGCCAAGGTGCTGCGCTATCGCGAGCTCGCGAAAATGAAGTCCACTTACCTTGACGCCCTGCCGCGCATGCGTCGCATCGACGGCTTGGTGCACACGAGCTTCAACCAAACGGTCACTACCACGGGCCGTTTGTCGTCGAGCGACCCGAACCTGCAGAACATTCCCGTGCGCACCGATTTCGGCCGCCGTGTGCGTGCTTGCTTCGTGCCTCTGCGCGAGGGCGACGTGTTCGTTTCGGCCGACTACTCGCAAATCGAGCTTCGCCTGCTCGCGCATCTGTCGGGCGACGAGCACCTGATCGATGCGTTCTGCTCGGGCGCCGACTTCCATGCCAACACCGCCGCGCGCGTGTTCGGCATTCCCGTGGAAGAGGTCACCCCACAGCTGCGCAGTCGCGCGAAGGCCGTGAACTTCGGCATCGTCTATGGCCAGCAGGCGTTCGGCTTGGCTCAAAGCCTGGGAATCGGTTTCAAAGAGGCTCAAGATATGATTGACCGTTATTTCGAGGCCTATCCGCGCGTGCGCGCCTACCTCGACGAGACGGTTGAAGAGGCGAAGGAATGTGGGTTCGCGACCACGATGTTCGGCCGCAAGCGCCATATTCCCGAGCTGAAGGCGAGCAACAAAATGCAGCGCAGCTTCGGCGAGCGCACGGCGATGAACCATCCCATGCAGGGCAGTGCGGCCGATATCATCAAGCTCGCCATGAACGAGGTTGAGCGCCGCTTGGTCACTGACGGCTTTGAGGCGAAACTTATGCTGCAGGTGCACGACGAACTCGACTTCAGCGTGCCGGCAGGCGAGGTGGAGCGCCTTTCCGACATGGTCGCAAGCGTCATGGACTCGGTTGTGGAGCTCAAGGTTCCGCTGATCGCCGAAGTGAGCAGCGGCGAGAATTGGGCCGAAGCGCACTAACGGTTGTTCGGCTGAAGCGGCACGAGGGGCGGGCGAGGGCGGCCGCGGGCCCGATAGAGGGCACAGCAGGCTATCGCTCGCTGCGCTCGCTATGCGCCTGCTTGGCGGTGTTTAGCTTTGAAATGAAGGGCAAATTTGAACACCGACGCCCTCTATCAGCCCCGCAGCCGCCCTCGCCTGCGAAAGTCGAGTGAAGCCCCATTTGGGACCGTCTGCGCTCAAGCATGGTTTTCGTTTAATGTTAAGCGCAGCCAGGCGAGCGCATAGCGAAGCCCGCAGGGCGAAGCGGTAGCGAGCCGTGGTCCCAAATGGGGCTTCACTCGGCTTCCGCCGGAGAGAAGAGGAAAACTTGTGACGAGTCCACAAAACCCCTCTTGTCAAACGATTTTCGCGGCGTATAATAGCGGAGTTTGCTGTATTGGCGCGACTTGGCGGTAACCGTTTCCCACCGCTCACGTGCGCTGTACAAACGGCAAGCGAAGTAAACGTAGAGGTTCGTGTGAGCCTCGCAAAACCAAGGAGAAACATACATGTACGCTATCGTTAAGACTGGTGGCAAGCAGTACAAGGTTGCTGCTGGCGACATCCTCGTCACCGAGAAGCTTCAGGGCGAAATTGGCGACAAGGTTGAGCTGCAGGCTATCGCTGTTGTCGACGGCACCAAGGTTGTTGCCGATCCGGCTGAGGCTGGCAAGACCAAGGTTGTTGCTACCATCGTTGATCAGTTCAAGGGCGACAAGGTCCTCGTCTTCAAGTTCAAGAAGCGCAAGAACTACAAGAAGCTGCGCGGCCATCGCCAGCTCCACACTCGTCTGAAGATCGAGAGCATCGGCTAGTTAGTTTAGAAGGTAGGTAGATTACTCATGGCTCATAAAAAAGGTCTTGGCTCCACCCGTAACGGCCGCGACTCTCATTCCCAGCGACTTGGCGTGAAGCGCTTCGGTGGCGAGCACGTCATCACCGGCAACATCATCGTTCGCCAGCGTGGCACCCACTTCCATCCCGGCGAGAACGTCGGCCGTGGCAAAGACGACACCCTGTTCGCACTGTGCGAGGGCACCGTGGAATTCACGAAGAGCACCCGCCGCAACAAGGGCTATCGCCGCTTTGTGCATGTTCGTCCTCTGACCACCGAGAGCGCTGAATAGCCTCACGCAACCAGAGGGGTTTCATAAGGGGAGGAAAAAGCTCGTCGCTTTTGCGGCGGGCTTTTTCCGTATTTGAGGTGTGTGCGCCGTATTGGCGCAGGTGCATGCGTATAATTCGAGAACACGTTATTTTCTTGCAAGGAAGCGCACCGCAAAAGCCTCAATTCATTGGGCGTCCCATGCGGCGCGACATAGGCTTGGGCAAGCGGCGCGCAGGCGGCGATATGCCCCAACGATATCGATAGGAACGCTATGTTCGTAGACAAAGTACGCATTTACGTGAAGGGCGGCGACGGCGGCGCAGGCTGTTTGAGCTTCCGCCGCGAGGCCCATGTTCCCAAGGGCGGTCCCGACGGCGGCGACGGCGGCCATGGCGGCAACGTCGTGCTCGAGGCCGACCAGTCGGTCTCGTCGCTGCTTGACTACCGCTTCAAGCACCACTTCAAGGCAACGCGCGGCACCCACGGCATGGGCAAGCGCATGCATGGCGCCACGGGTGACGATCTTATTCTGAAGGTTCCTGTGGGCACGGTGGTGCATGAATATTCCGAAGAGAAAAAGGAAACCGGTGAGCTTATCGCCGACCTTACGCATGACGGCGAGCGCGTCATCGTCGCGGAAGGCGGCCATGGCGGTCGCGGCAACATCCATTTCGTGACCTCCACGCGCCGCGCCCCCGCGTTCGCTGAGCTGGGCGAACCCGCGCAGGAGTGCTGGATCGAGCTCGAGATGAAGCTCATGGCCGACGCCGCGCTCGTTGGCGTGCCTTCTGCGGGCAAAAGCTCGCTTATCGCCCGCATGAGCGCCGCGCGCCCCAAAATTGCCGATTATCCGTTCACCACGCTTGTTCCGAACCTGGGCGTTGTGCAGGGCGACGAGCATAACTTTGTCGTGGCTGACATTCCGGGCCTTATCGAAGGCGCTCACCAGGGCAAGGGCTTGGGCCATGAATTCCTGCGCCATATCGAGCGCACTGCACTCATCGTGCATGTCGTTGACATGACGGGCGGCTATGAAGGCCGCGATCCAGTAGAAGATTACCGCATCATCAACAACGAGCTTGCGATGTACGCCGATGAACTGGCGCAGCGTCCTCGCATCGTGGTTGCCAACAAAGTCGACGTTCCCGGCACCGAAGACGCCGTGCGCCGCTTGAAGGAAGAGGTGCGCAAAGACGCCATCGCTGCCGCGAACGGCAATGAATTCGCCGATGGTGTCGACGAGGCTTCGCGCGTGTTTGAGATTTCCGCCCTTACAGGCAAGGGCGTCGATTCGCTTATCCACGCCATCGCCGACAAGGTATTCGAGCTGCGCAGCGCTGCCAAAGAAGCCCAGGAGGGTGAGGTTCAGTACGACCAAGTTTGGCAGCACAAGCGCGAACAGCGCGACCGCAAATATACTGTGCGCAAACTTTCCGATGGCATCTTCCGCGTGGAAGGCGTGCAGATCGAGCGCATGGTTGTGCAAACCGACTGGGAAAACGACGAGGCGCTGTCGTTTTTACAGCATCGCTTCAATCGCTTGGGCCTGGAAAAGGAACTGCTCAAGGCGGGCGCAGTGAATGGCGACGAGATTCGCATTCTGGGCCGAGCGTTCGAGTTCGAGACGGCCGAGTCGACCGAAGATATCTTCGCCGAACTCGACGATTAGCATAGTGAAGGCGTGATGGGCATGGCTGCAGAAACTTCCGCAAACGCGAAGGCGTACAAGACCGCCGTTATTAAAATCGGCTCGAATACGCTGACCGACGACGAGGGAAAGTGCGACCGCGCTTATCTCGCCGATTTGGCGCATCAGGTGGCGCGCGTTCGCCGCGAGGGCTGGCGTGTGATTATCGTAAGCTCTGGCGCCATCCCGTGCGGCCTTGAAGCGCTGGGCTTGCCCTTGCGCCGTCCCGACGACATGCCCACCGTGCAGGCTGCGGCAAGCGTTGGGCAACGCGCGCTTCTTGCGGCTTATGACCAGGTATTTTCTCCGTATGGCATGCTCACGTCGCTCGTGCTGCTCACGCGTCGCGATACCGCCGATCGAAATGCGTACCTGCATGCGCGCGACACGTTCCGCCGCCTCGTGGAATTGAATGCCGTGCCTATCGTGAACGAAAATGACACGGTATCGGTCGAGCAGATTAAGTTCGGCGACAACGACACGCTTGCGGCGCTTGTCGCGTGCCTTGCGAACGCCGATCGCGTCGTTATTCTGAGCGACATCGATGGCCTGTATACGTCGAACCCCAAAACCGACCCGTCGGCTCAGCTCATCAAGCGCGTCGATCGCATTACGCCCGAAATTCTTGCCGGCGCGTCGGGTGCAGGCAGTGCTGTTGGCTCGGGCGGCATGATTACCAAGCTTACGAGTGCGCGTGTGCTTGGCGCGGCGGGCATTCCGCTCGTCATTTGCAGCGGCCGCGCCGAAGATGCCGTGGTGCGCTCGCTTGCCGACGACCCAATTGGCACGCTGTTCACGGGCGCCGATGTTCCGCATGAAATTACGCCGCGCAAGCTTTGGATCGCTCTTGGCGATTCGGTGAAAGGCACGCTGCTTGTCGATGCGGGTGCTGCTCGCGCTATCGTCGAAGATGGTGCTTCGCTGCTTGCTGTGGGTGTGAAGAACGTTGAAGGCGAGTTCGAAGCGGAAGATGTGGTCGATGTGGTTGATGAGGCCGGTTTCGTGATTGCGCGTGGTCTTGCGCGCTGCTCGGCCGAATCGATGCGTTCGGGGAAAGCCGACGTCGCTGTTCATCGCGATGAACTAATCTTGTTCGAGTAGGCAATCAAGGCCGCCTTGTATGGGGAATGCGGCTCCGCTTCGGTCAGTCCTGGCTCGCAGTTGCCGCCTCGGCTTTGCCGAGCGGCAACGCGCCCGCTCGGGCGCAGAATTGTGGGATTGAAATGCCCACTGGGCATTTCAACGTGCGGAATCTATCGGATCCGCATCCCCCATACGAGGCGGCTGCCAGGTGTTTTCTGAATAACGTTGCTGGGGACTGGGCTTGGCGTGCAATTCCGATAGATTCCGCACGAGCAGAAGGCGCCCGTGGCGCCTTCGCCGCGAGCAGGACTGCCCGAAGCGGAAGCGCATGTCGAGCCCAGTCCGCTCAGGTTGTGCGATTGGAGACAATGATGACCTCAATCGAAGAGTCGGTTCGTGATATTGCGCTTCGTGCGCAAGCGGCTTCGCATGCGGTGGGGCGCGCTTCAGAAAAGGTTCGCAACCAGGCGCTTTTCGCCATGTCTGCTTCGCTTCGGGGCAATATGGCCGACATTCTCGCGGGCAACAAGGTCGATATGGAAGCTGGCAAAGCTGCCGGCATGTCGTCTGGCTTGCTCGATAGGCTTTCTTTAGATGAAGGCCGCATCAATGCCATGGCCGATGCCCTTGAATCGCTCGCCGGCCTGCCTGACCCGTTGGGCCGCGTGCTCGAGCGCCGCGAAATCGAAGGCGGCATCGAACTTACGCGCGTGAGCGTGCCGCTGGGCGTTGTCGCCATGGTGTATGAGGCGCGCCCGAACGTCACGGCCGATGCTGCGGGCATTTGCCTGAAGTCGGGCAATGCATGCGTGTTGCGCGGCGGCTCGCAGGCCCTCCATTCCAACGCGGCAATCGTTTCCGCGCTGCGCGAAGCGGTCGTTTCCGCGGGCCTTCCCGCCGATTGCGTTTCCTTCGTCGATACCGCCGATCGCGCGGCGACCGATGCCCTCATGCAGCTTCACGGCATTGTCGACGTGCTCATTCCTCGCGGCGGAGCCGGCCTTATTCGCCACTGCATCGAATGTTCGAAAGTGCCTGTCATCGAGACGGGCACGGGCAATTGCCATACCTATGTGCACGAAACGGCCGATTTCGATCGCGCTATCACCATTCTGCTTAATGCGAAAACGCAGCGCGTGGGCGTGTGCAATGCATGCGAATCGCTTCTCGTCGATGAATCCATCGCTGCCGATTTCCTGCCGAAGGCCTTAAGCGCGCTTGTCGAAGCGGGCGTGACTATCCATGGCGATGCGGCGGCTCGGCACGCTGCCGATTTGGCAGGGGATGCTGTGCTTTCGAGGTTCGTCGATGCGACCGATGACGATTGGGGTCGTGAATACCTTGCGCTCGAGATAAGCGTGAAGACGGTTTCTGGCGTTGAAGAGGCGATTGCACACATCAATCGTTACGGCACCAAGCATTCCGAGTGCATCGTGGCCGACGATACGACGCAGGCGGGCGCCGATGCAATTGAGGAATTTCTCGCGGGCGTCGATGCCGCTGCGGTGTATGCAAACGCTTCGACCCGTTTTACCGATGGCGGCTGCTTCGGGCTTGGTGCTGAAATCGGCATCTCCACGCAGAAGCTGCACGTGCGTGGCCCCTTCGCGCTCGAAGCGCTTACCACGTACAAATACCAACTCCGTGGGTCGGGCCAGGTGCGAGGCTAGCGTGACGAATGAAAGCTTGAATGTGAGCGATTTTTTGAGTGCCGGCTGCGGTTCTGTCGAACAATCGAGCGAAGGCCAGTTCCTTGCGAAGCTGGGCGCCGATGGACGTCTGTGCCGTTTGGGCATTATGGGAGGCACGTTCGATCCTATTCATAATGGCCACCTCGAAATCGCTCGTCGCGCATGCGAATCGCTCGGCCTTTCGGGCGTGCTGTTTGTGGTTGCGGGCGACCCATGGATGAAGCATGGGCGCGCCTTGACGCCTGCGGAAGACCGCTTTGCCATGGTCCAGGCCGCTATTGAGGGTGACGTGCGCTTTGCTGCAAGCCGCAGGGAAATCGATCGCGTGGGGGAAACCTATACGGTCGATACGCTGCGCGAGCTGCGTCGGTTTCTTCCCGCACACGTCGAGCTGTGCTTCCTTATGGGAGCCGACGCTGCGGCTCGTTTGGGGGAGTGGCGCGAGGCGAGCGAGCTTGGCGGCCTTGCGAGGTTCGCCGTGGTGTCGCAGCGTGACGACGTGTCGCTTGACGGGCGTGACCTTTCCCGCCTTGCTCAAATCATTGATGCGCGCGAGATATTGCAGGTAGCGATGCCTCGGATGGATGTATCTTCTACCGATTTAAGGGAAAAAGTGCGTCAGGGGCGCTCCATTCGCGATGAGGTGCCAGCGGTTGTGGCAGACTATATCGAGTCACACGGGCTCTACCAGCGCTGAATCGCTGGACGTATGCAAGGGGCGATTGATATGGCCAAGGCCAAATCGAAGAAAAAAGAAAAGAAGCTGAAGAAGCGCCAGGAGCGCTGCGAGCAGGTTGCCGCGATTTCTCCTGACCGTTTCGACGAAATGCGCCAGGCGCTGCAGGCGCGCGTGAAAGCGTCGCGTTACCGCCATTCGCTCGGCGTTTCCCAAACCGCCGAACAGCTGGCCCGCATCTATGGCGTGAATCAGAGCGAGGCGGCCGTTGCGGGCCTTCTGCACGATTGGGATAAGTCGCTAACGGGCGACGAGCTCAAGCGCAAGGCGAAAAAGCTCAAACTCGCAGGCAAGGAAGTGCGCGAGCATGCGACGGGCGTGCTGCATTCGTGGACGGCTGCGGCAACGCTGCGCGACGAATTCCCCGAGCTTTCCGATGCTGTGCTGCAGGCGATTGGCCGACACACGTGCGGTGCGGTTGGAATGTCCGATTTGGACATGGTGGTGTTCGTTGCCGACATCATTGAGCCGGGCCGCGATTTCCCCGATATCGAGGGGTTGCGCGCCGCGGTGGGCGAGGTGTGCCTGGAAGAATTGTTCTATCGCACCTACAAGGCTAACTTCATGTATCTGCTTTCTGCCGACATGGTAGTGGCGCCGCCGTCGCTTGACGTGTACAATTCCCTGGTCGTTGAGCGCAAAGAACGCCTTGAGGCCGAACGTGCCGCGTGCGATGCGCCAGCTGGGAACGAAGCCTCGGAAGCGCAATTGCTTGCTGTCGAAATTGCTCGTCGCGAGCAGCTGGCGCGCGAGGCCGAACAACAAATGGCGCTTGCTCGCAAGGCTGCCGAAGAGCGTGAACGCGTGCGTGAAGAGAAGCGCGCGAAAATGCAGGCCGAAGCCGCCGAGACGCGAGCCAAGCAGCCTGAGAAATCCAAGGTGGAGCACACGCCGAATGGCGCGCGCATTATTCCCATTCAGTAAACCGTTGGGCGCCTGCCCAAAAGCTTAGAAAGGATATGCCGAATGGCAAAAGACAAAGGACTTACCGCCCTTGAGAAAGTGATGATCGCTGCGAAGGCAGCCGATTCCAAGAAGGCTACCGACATCGTGATTCAGGACGTTCGTGAGCTCGTGAGCGTGACCGATTTCTTCGTTATCGTGACCGCGCAGAACAACCGTCAGGTTGCCGCCGTGCTCGATGCTATTGAAGAGGCCGAGGTTAAAGAGGCTGGCGTGAAGCCGTTTGGCATCGAAGGCGCCGATGAAGGTTTCTGGGCCCTGCTCGACTTCGGCGATTTCGTGGTGCACTGCTTCCAGCCTGAAGGCCGCGACTACTATCGCCTCGAAGAGGTGTGGAACGATGCTCCCACGATTGACTTCGAACCCGATGAGCCGAAAAGCGAAGATGCCGAATAATTAACAAACCAATATTGCTGAAGCTTCGTATATAATAAAACGCTGCACAAGCCCCCGTGGCTCAACGGATAGAGCACCGGACTTCTAATCCGATGGTTGTGGGTTCGATTCCCGCCGGGGGCACCATGTAAAAGCAAAGCCCGTTCTTTGAACGGGCTTTTTCATTTATCCCATTCCTCTTCTTAAAGAATTCGATGCCTTGACCTGCAGTTTCGATTCTCTCGAAAAAATTTTAAAAAAAGGGGTTGCGTTGTGGTGGGGACATCTGTATAGTATTCGCTTGCCGCTTGGGCATCACTCAAACGGCATGAGAAACATGGTGGGTGTGGCCTAGTTGGTTAGGGCGCAAGATTGTGGCTCTTGAGGTCGTCGGTTCGAATCCGATCACCCACCCCAGTTTTTCAACACAAGGCATTGTGGGCTATGAAAGCTATGTTCACAATGACTGCGGGAAACCGCGAACCTTTACATATGCTTTCTTTTCTGGATCGTTAGCTTAGTTGGTAGAGCAGGGGACTCTTAATCCCAAGGTCCGGGGTTCGAGTCCCCGACGATCCACCACTTGCACTTTCGGTGTCGCTGCAGCTGAATGAAAGCTAAGCTGCAGATGGCATTGCGTTTAAACGCGCGAACCTTTACATATGCTTTCTTTTCTGGATCGTTAGCTTAGTTGGTAGAGCAGGGGACTCTTAATCCCAAGGTCCGGGGTTCGAGTCCCCGACGATCCACCACTGAAGTTTAAAGACCAGGCCAAGTACCTGGTCTTTTCATTTATTTCGGGAGTGTAAAAAACTCTTGAATAATGATGGCCCTCTGCTGAATATCGGCGTTCCCCCCTTTCGCCTTGTGCCGGCAGTCGCTATCATAGACGCTTAGTTTTTGAGTCAATTTCGAAACCGCGTGTGCGGTTTGAATAGAAGGAGGCGGTTTTAGGCATGAGCGACATGATGAGGTACCGCGGTAAACGCGCACTTGTCACGGGCTTGAGCCTCGAGCCGGGTCATGTATATAAAATCGACCCGCTCGAGCGCAAATACGGGCGCGAGGGCTTTTGGGTTGAAATCACCGATGGCGAGTCGCGCTGCACTCGTCCCTACGACAATGCCGATGCTTTTCTCGCTAGTTGGGAAATGGCCGAGCCTCCCGTGAACGTTGCGTTGAATCTTCCGTCTAACGGGCGATAGAAAACGCCTTCGGTTCGTATGTCTGCCGCCTTCGGGCGGCTTTTCTTTTTTTGAGTTTCCACCCCTCGCGCCTATCGAAGGTGCCGCGCGCTGTGCGGTTGCTCTTATGTTTCGACGCGTTTTTGGTCGACGGGACATCTCCATTCCTTTGTATAATGCCACCGGAAGATATTTCGCCGCCTATGCGGCGATTCGGGGAGGTGCGCACGTGACGAGCATGGGCAAAACGCTGGCAATTGTGAATCCGGCGGCAAGAAATGGGGATGGCGCTCGCGGCGCAGCTTTTTTGAGATATGCGGCTGGTTCAGCCGCGGCTCCCTTTGAGGACATTCAGATTGAGACCACCCGTGAAGCTGGGCATGCGACGGCGCTTGCGGCGCAGGCGTCGAACTTCGATTGCGTGCTTGCCGTGGGCGGCGACGGGGTCGTTCACGAAACGCTTGCGGGTCTCATGCGAATTCCACGCGAGAAGCGCCCCGCATTCGCGCTTATTCCGTGTGGCAACGGCAATGATTACGCCCGCACGCTCGGCATGTCGTTCGTTATGGAGGAAGCGCTTACGCAGCTTTCCTCCGCGCAGCGCATAAGCGCCGATGTGGGCGTGTGCAATGGTGAGTATTTTGCAGAGACGCTTTCGTTTGGCCTCGATGCTGCCATTGCGCTGGGAACGTACGAACGTCGACGCAGAACGGGTCGCGAAGGCACGCGTTTGTTCGTCGAAGAAGGTGCGAACCAGCTCGTGTTCCACCGTGATGCCTACGATTTCACCGCCATTGCAGACGGCGGCACTTCGAAACAAGGTTCGATGCACCTGTTTGCCGTGCAGGTCGGCCCTACGTATGGCGGCGGTTTTCGGGTGTGCCCGAACGCCGATGCGACCGACGGCAAGCTCGATTGCTGCGTTGCCAAGGCGCCGCTGGGCATACTGAAGGCAGCGTATTTGTTCGCCCGCGCGAAAGACGGAAAACACGTTGGACATACGGGTTCGTTTGATTTCTTCGATGCGAAATCGCTCACGTTGGAATTCGATCGCGAGCCTCCGGCCCAGATCGATGGCGAGCCTATTCATGGCACGAAATTCGATATCGCTGTTTTGCCGGGGGCCTTGGACGTGTACTTTGCGAAGGGAGCCGCCCATTAATGAGCACTTTTACCTTCGTACTCATCCTTGGTGCCGCGGTTCTCGTCTCGAGCGCCATCAACCAGGTCGTGAGCGGCGTCGCAACCCCGCTTATCCAAATTGGCATCGGCGTGCTGCTTGCGTTTGCCGGCCTTACAACGTCGAATTTCCAAGTAGACCCAGAGTTGTTCTTGGTGCTCTTCATCGCGCCTCTGCTCTATCACGAGGCGCGCAATACCGACAAGGTGGCCTTGTGGTCGAATCGCGCGAAGGTGCTTTCGCTCGCCGTGGGCCTTGTGGTCGTTACCATTCTTTGCATCGGCTTCACGCTGCATGCCCTTGAGCCCACCATTCCGCTTGCGGCCGCCTTCGCCCTTGGTGCGGCGCTCGGGCCAACCGATGCCGTGGCCGTGGCTTCGCTTTCGAAGCGCGTGAGCCTCAAGCGTCGTCAATCAATTTTGCTTTCGGGCGAGTCGCTCATTAACGATGCATCGGGCGTCGTCTCGTTCCAGTTTTCCATCGCCGCGCTCACTACGGGAACCTTCTCGCTAATCTCGGCGACGGGCGCATTTTTGGTGAGCTTCTTTGGCGGCATCGCATTCGGCCTTGTGCTCGCGGCCCTGCTTGCGTTCTTGGTGTCTCGAGTGCGCGACCTCGGGCTTGAAGACACCACGTTTCATGTGCTGCTCGAAGTGCTCACGCCGTTCGCCGTGTTCCTTACGGCGGAACACGTAGGCGTCTCGGGCATTTTGGCGGTTGTCGCGGCCGGTCTTTCCTATTCATTTTTCAATCGCGACTTGGGCCCATCGATCGCGCGCATGAAAATCGTGTCATCGAGCGTGTGGCGCGTGCTTTCGTTCGTGCTCAACGGTTTGGTGTTCGTGCTTTTGGGAATCCAACTTCCGCACGCCATGATGGGCATGTGGGAGGAAAAGGCCATAAGCAACGGCGAACTGTTTTTCCTTGTGCTGGTGATTTCCGCCATCGTGATTGGCGTGCGCACGTTGTGGTTTGTGGGCATTAGCTATGTCGGCCGCAAGCAGGTTGCGCAGGCTGAGCAAAGGAATTCCGGCGGCACGCCCGAGCAGGTGCGCCGCGTGCTGCGCTCGATTCGCTTGGTCACGCCCGATTCGCTGAAGGAATCGCTCGCCCTGGCGCTTGCGGGTCCGAAGGGCGCTATCACGCTTTCCATTATGTTCACGCTGCCGTGGTCGCTCAATGCCGCGCCGGGCGTGTTCTCGCAGCGCGAGTTTCTCATCTTCCTCGCATGCGGCGTTATTTTGGTGACGTTGTTGCTCGCGAATTTCGCATTGCCGGCGCTATTGCCCGATGAGCAGGGCGAGAAGAACTACGCTACCGACACCGATGCGTCGATCGAGGTGCTGCGCGCGACTATCGAGGAGCTTGCGGCGCGTCAAACGAGGGAAAACCGCCGCGCGACGCAAACGGTCATGGCCCAGTACAACGATCGCATCGATCGAATTAAGCAGGGGACGGGCGAACAGGACGACGATTCGGCGCTGCGCCTTGAGGCGTTGGAGTGGGAGCAGGAATACGTGCTTTCCGCAATCGATGAGGAGCGCGTGTCGCCTGTGGTGGGTTATCGCATGCTGCGCCGCATTCGCCAGTCGAAAAACCTTATTCAGCGCGACCGCGATGTGTTGTGGCTGTTCGGCATCATCGCCCGCCGCGCTGCCCTTGTTTCTCGCTCCATAACGCGAACGCTGCTCGACAGCAACGTGCTTTCCGACGGCTTCGAAGAGGAGCGCGAGGTGCGACAGCTCCAGGCCGAATCGCTCGAGTACGTGGTGAAGAATCTGCGCGCGCGCCTTGACGACCCGAACTATCGCACCGAGCATGTGAGCTCGCTCATGGTGCAGGTGCAGCGCGATTTAAGACGCGTGAAGCGCATCGGCCGCGACATAGGTACTGTGGCGCGCGTCGAGGACAAGGCGACCGAAGTGCGTCGTGCCGGCTTCTTGATTGAGCTTGAGCATATTCAGCAAATGTACGAGTCGGGCCGCATCAACCGCCATACGGCGAAGCATATGCGCGAAAACGTGCACATGATGCAGCTCGAGCTCGAAGACAAGGTGTAGGGGAAGGGCCCGGTGGCCGCCTCGGCCCGGGATGCCTGCCGGAGGCCCTCCGTGTTCAAACTTGTTCTTCGTCTAAGGTTAAACACGGCGAAGCGAGCGCATAGCGAAGCGCCTTGAGGCGCGAAGCGGTAGCGAGCTGTGGCCACCGGCAGGCATCCCAGGCCGAGGCGGCCTCTTGCGTTCGTGTGGCGAATGGGGCGGCGTCTGAAGATGCGGCCTTCTTTAGCGGGGCACTCATCGAACGGCGGTCTTGTGTATTCGAAAGCTGACCTGCACAACCTGCGGGTTTTTTGCTATAGTGCTCTGTTGCGTGTCCATACGGGCATGCGTGCGCTTGCGAAATGCGGGCGTGGCGGAATTGGCAGACGCGCCAGATTTAGGTTCTGGTGGGCAACCCCCGTGAAGGTTCGAGTCCTTTCGCCCGCACCATAGCTCGCGCCGCCGACGTGCCCGAACGCGCGTCTCGGTCAGTCTAGTCTGGTAACACAGGCTTTGAACGAAGATCCAGATGGAGGAAAAGTTGAAAACGAACGTTGAGGTTCTCGAATCCGGCGCCACCAAACTCACGGTGACCATCGAAGCCGCCGATATCGATGCTCGCATCAAGAAGGCTTACAAAGACTTCGGCAAGAAGTATAAGTTCCCTGGTTTCCGTCCTGGCCATGTGCCTCGTCAGATCATCGACGCCAACCTGGGCAAGGAAGCCGTGCTCTCCACGGTTACCGACGAA
>OLNG01000550.1_pt1 | contig 31004 bp, 27 predicted proteins | sample 1643091 | NCBI WGS metagenome assembly OLNG01 (sample SAMEA3136661, study PRJEB25190) | human gut metagenome | biome: human gut; feature: human-associated habitat; material: faeces | place: Austria | collected 2013 | reverse complement strand
TCTTTTGTTAGATACCTCATTTTTTCTCCTAAATATTGATAACATCCTATTATCATTAATAAATTTTACATATAAAAACATCTTCTAAAAAACAAAAAAACCAATCAGGGTTTTAATACTTACATTTTACGTAATAATATAATCAACACAAGAATTATTATAATTCTATCTAGTATATCTATAATCTTCGTAAAGCAAATATTTATTTCCATCTCATCATCCCCTTTTAATAAAATAAAGTCCGGAATGACGGCCGTAACTGATTGTTGTCTTTTTGTAGTTAGCCCTCTTACATCCATCCTATTTGCTAACTTTTCCACAATATAATTTTAACTCAGTTCTATTAATATTTAAAGATATTACTTCATATTTTCTTTGTTTCATTACCTATAAATTAAAATCTACAATTAAAAAAGAAAAATAATATGTAATAAAAAAACAAATTGATCTTTAAATTAGTTTCTTATATAAAAGGCGCACTTTCATTTCCAATTAGACTTTAAATAATTATGAGTCTGATGCATTTAAATATAAAAGACCATATATGGCATCAAAATTTATTAAAATGTAGCTTCACCACTTATTTATATAATAATTATTTTGTGAATCTTCAATTTTTAAATAACATGCAACCTAAACATTCATAATCTCACCATTCACCTAAAATAATTTTAGTTTTCAAAAACTACTATAATATTAATGATGATCTATCATTTAATGTTTTATTTGACGTTTATACTTAAAAAATATATCGTACTTTAATACAATATATTCATTTAAGAAATAATTTATTTAAAGAGACGCAAAATAAAAAGTATTGGATAAAATTATGAACTAAAATATATTGTAGTTCATAGTGCATTATCCTTCGTTCACCTTTTTTTGTTTCCCACTCTTTTATTTTACATCAACAGCTTTAAGATACATGAATCCTAAACCTAGTGCAGTATAAATTGAATTACATATTTCTATTGCAGTATTTATATTTAAAACAGATGTAACAAATCCATTAAAAGCAACGACAACATTAATTACAAGTAGGAATATTATAATAAATATAACTGACTTAATAATATATTTTCTTTCTTTTACCTGACTTGTTATATAAACATTAATAATTAAAGCTATAATATTGAAAATAAGAGAAATTATTACATTTTTATCAAAAATTATTGGACATAACAAAATAGCCAAATAACTGAATACTATAAAATATACTGAAATAGAAATATTAAACTTTATTTTATCATTTATCTTTTTATAAAAAAGGAAAATTTTTCCATTATAAATTTTATGAGATACTTTTGGATATGGATAATTATCTCTTTTATTTTTAGGAATTTTACTTTTAATTTGTAAATAATTGTTGTTATCAGCATTTCTTTCATTTCTATAATCTGTTGTAATTTTTTCTAAAAATAGAAAAGAAAAAAGTGAAACAATTATAAATATTAATGGCGCTATATTTTTGTAATTTTTATATATATAGAAAATTCCAACTACACCGGCGATTATATCTAATATAAGCAATAATCCAACTTTTTTCATATATATATTGTAATGATTTTTTACGTTTTTAATTAACTCATCATATTGTTTGTCTATATTTAATGTATCATTAATTTTATTTTTTTTACTCATAAAAAACCTCTTTTCTTATTTTTCTTAATTATATATCTTAACTATTTTTTGTTAAGTCTTAAACACATTTAGTTTAATTTTTCATATAATATATTTTTCTTTAATAAATTTTAAACATTTAACAAATTGTTTTATAATATAAAATTAAAAATTTTCAAATAGAAATTGGTATACTAAATTTTCGAAAAATGTATAATTCTCATTTATTTTTTTGATACAACTTTGCAAAAAAGGACAAAATAAATTTTGTCCAAAAAAGAAACCAATCATCAATAATAAGTTTATATTTTAATTTTATAATATTCACAAAATTTAACTCAATTTACCATTGGCATTACATTTAAGAGTAACTGTTTTGGTTTGACTATTTATAGGATTCCCATTTAAATAGCAAATAGCTGTAGCAGTTGCTTTAGCAGTATTACCTGTTTTTGAGCTAGATTTATTTGTAATTTTCCAATTAGCATCTTTCACAGATGTCGAAATAGTTGCTGCAGTGCAACTAGAAGTGCTACCATTATAGGTAAATCTTCCATTTACAGTTACTGTCCATAGAGTTTTACCCGATGAATCTTTACAATAAACTGTCTTACTACCTTCTTTTGCAGATCGTGCTTCCGAATTTAAAGCAGTAATTGACGTTTCGAAATAGTAACCATTTTCATAATACGTTACATTAGATGTTTCTTCTAAAGCTAATACATTATTGACAGGTAATAATGCCACTAACATAAACATCATACTCCAAATTTTCTTTTTCATATTATTTCATAATCTCCTTATCTTTTGTTATTTTTTCTTCGTAATGTATAGGATACATATTATTGATTTTTTCTTTTTCTTGATTTACTGTATAAATTTCATAACATGAAACTAAACCAATCAATAGCACAATAATAATGCCTATCACCATAACTACTCTTTTAAATTTCAATTTTTTTAAAATATATTTAGTATCTATCATCTCATAATAAGCTATAACAATATCAATCGGTGTACCAAACTGCTCTTCAAGTTCTTCATAAGAAAGTGAATCATATTCATCGATTTGTTCTTTCAAGTTACTCAAATATTTCTTTTCTTTAAAAGTATGTATAGGGAATAATTTATTTATATCGTTAAAATATCTCTTACTATCTTTCATAATGTTTTGTTCCATGAACTATCAAATCAATACTTTGCACAAGATTATCATAATCCTGAGTAATTGATTCCAAATATTCTTTTCCTTTCTCTTCAAGATGATAATAGACTCTTGCTTTATTACCTACTAAAACAGTATTGCTAGTAATATATTCTTCTTCTATAAGTTTGTAAATAATCGGATACATTGTTCCATGTTTTGCCTCTATAAGATTATCCGTTCTTTGAGCAATTTCTTTAATCATTTCATAACCATATTTATCTTTTTCCTTGAGAATACTTAACAAAAGAAGATCAAGCTTAAATAAATAATTAGTATTTTTTGCCATGATATCCTCCAAAAATGAATTCATTTTATATACATATTATATACGACATGTATTTTATATACAATAGGTCGTAAAACAAAATAAATATATTGACAACCTAAATAATTATGATACACTTTAAGTAAAGAAAGCGCTTACCCACAATAAAAAAAGAAATGAGGTTATTGAAAATGAAAAATATAATAAAAAAATCACTAATTTCTCTTATTACTATTTCTAGTTGTGTAGGTTCAACAACTTTATTATCCAATGCTAAGCAGATTGATAATGAAATAATTCCTCAAACAATTAATATTGAAAACAACAAGATTAATTTTGAAACATATGATGATCAATCATGTTCATATGACTTAGATACTGGTAAATTCGAAATCGAAGGCGTTGGTAGTGTAGTAATCACTACAACAGTAACACATATATACGATACTTCACATACAGAAGAAGAATACTTAGAAATGGACAAACAAAAAACAATTGAAAATTTTGAAAGGTTAAAAAATTCAATTTCAACTTATGAATATAGTGTTACTGGAATTCCATCGAACGCAGCAAGTGTTAAACAAGCATCTTTTTCAAAAAATATTGGCGAAATTGTTGGGCAAGTATCTGATGTTTTAGATAAAATATCAAAATTAACTGCTTTATTCTCTTGCCCATGTATTCCATACAGTGGTATGCTTTCTACAATTTCCGATGTAACAGGCATTACTAGTACAGCTTTATCATTAGCATCAAGTAAAATCACATCTAAGTGGGCATATGACTTATATAGAACTTCAAAGACTTATACCGTTGGTAATACAACACAATACGGATATAGATACGTTAATAAGAGAATTATCATGGATCCTACTGTTAAAGGAAAAAAATACAAATCATGTACTTATACTTATGGAAAAACAGGTAGTTGGTGGGTAAATCAAAAACCATATTAAACAAGGAGGTTAAACTATGGACATGTATCTTATTTTATTAGTTACTATAATCTATATAGTTTCAACAATTTATATTATTAAAAATGATATAAAAAATCATATGTTCATTTATGCAGGTATCCTTCTTATGACTTTTACTAGATCTCTTGGAGATAACTGGTATCATAATTTATGCTCTATTATTTTAGCATGTGATACATTAATAATGCTTTATCTTAATAGAAAAAGTAAAATAAAGAATAACAATTAAAATATTAATAAAATTTCATACTAAAATATGGTTTACAAAAACATTAAAAAAGTAAGATTCTAATTATATTCTTACTTTTTTAATTAATCTAATTTTGTCAATTTATTAAAATGTTTATAAATTACATATTCAAAAATTGTATTTTCTATTATTCTTTAAATAAATTATAAATGTTGATTATTAACTCTAATATTTTATAATTATTTCAAATTCTTATGAGAGGTGATTTTAAAATGGATTTTCTTATATCATTAGCAATCTCATTTTCTTCTCTTATAGTCGCAGGGATTGCTAACATTATAATTTCTTGGTTAAATAAAAAAATTGGTGTTTTTGATAAGGCGTACTATTTAAAAAGATACGATTTTTACAAAAATTTGTACCTTAAATACTGTGTAAAAAATTCAAATTGGAAAATTATATCAATTGATTTGAATAATGATTTTAATAGTCTATATGATAATCTATCAAACGACTTAATATATATCGGTCCTAAATTAAGAAATTATTTTCTTATGAATAAAAAATGTATATCAAAAGAAACTGAAAAAATGAACCCAATAAATTTTATTTATAAAAATAAATTCCTTCACGGATGGTATGTTTCTACAATTATTTCCGAAATATATAAAGAATACAATTATTGTTGTAATATCTTAGGATATAGAACATATAAAGGTTATTATTATATTGCCAATTCATCTCTATTCATTTCAATTTTAACAATTACATTTCTTTATAGTGTTCCTAATTTACATGGTATTATCACAGATACCCAATATATATATTCTATCATTATATCAATTATATTATTTATTATTAGTATAACTATATTTATTCTAAATAAAGATTATTTTGCAAGATATTAATAATATAAACTTTTTAATACAATTACTTGCGTTAATAAAATAATCATTTTCAAAGAACCGAAATATTTTCAGTTCTTTTTCTTATACTCCATAACCATAGATAGATTTACTATTTAAATTATAACTTTTTTCTCTAACCTCATCTTTGCTATTACCCTCTATAGTAAATACTTTTCCATTTTCAACTTTTTCAACAATACCTACATGATCTGTATGACCATCCTGTTGCCAATCAAAAAATATAATATTTCCTGTCATTGGCACATAAGTTTTATCTTTCCATCTGTTATTTTTCTTATACCAATTTTCTCCATCTGTACATAGAGAAAATTTTGGTACTGTGTTATCATCTAACATTCCACTTTCATTTGCGCACCATGATACAAAAATGGCACACCAATTTACTTTTTTATTGAATCCATACCATGTCCAATATTTACTTCCACTTGTTGTTCCAACTTGTGACTTTGCAACTTCTACTATATTGTTATTTCCAATATGATAATACCTTAAAACATGTGCAACGTAATCAGGATCACCATAAACATTTGTTTTTAATTTTGCCTTCATTTCATCAGAAAACACCTTTGCATTTGCTCTAGTATATCCTCCAAAATGTTCATTTGCCCAACTTATATATCCGTTTCCATAATTATACCCTTGAAGGGCTAATGATATATGCTCGGTATCTCCACTTGAAGCTACTTTCGCATCATTTAAGCAACTGGCTAAATGTTGTATTCCTACCTTAATGGAATAATCAGCATCTGTTATTCCATTATGCACCCTTGGATATTTTTCATTAAATTCACATTCTGATGACTGCATAGGATCATTTCCCTTTCCTCCGCTTTCTTGCATCATTACTGCCTGTATCAAAGAAACATAATCACCAATCCCACTTTCTAACGCGTATTTTTCAATCACTGGTGTATAAGCTATTACTTCTGAATTAAGTCCTTCTACAGACGTATTTACACTAGAATCATCTGACAAAGCAGAAAATACTCCAATAAATAAAACAATCACTATTAGAATAATCATTCCTGTTCCATAAGAAATCAAATGATTCATGATTGCTATTGGCTTTTTTACAAAACTTATCAGCTTTTTTATAAAATCTATAATTTTATTACCTGAATATTTCATCGTGGTTGTTCCATTGAACTTATTTAATGATTTTCTATATTTGTTCAACATTCTTGATTGACTTATTGTCTGATTCGACAAAGTTTGATTAATTGTGTTCGATAAATTACCACTTGTTCTGGAATTAATTTTATTCTTAGCTGTTGATAATTTTATGTTTTTTAATTTGATATTACCCTTTTTTGTACTGTATTCTTTTATAAGCTTTTCATTTTTTCTTTTTTGGTTTCGATATTTCTTTATTTTTATTCTAGCACTAACAAGTGTTTTTTCACTTGTACCTTTGATTTTATTTATTGCATAATTTGACTCCTTATTTTCCTTTTTATCCTGTACATTATTTTTTGTATTAATACTTTGCTTTTTATTAAAAGAATCTAGCATCTTTTTCTTATCAAGAGTCTTAATATCCTTAATTGTTTCTTTTGTCTTAATATTCTTTATCATAAACAGTTATCAAAACTCTTATCTTTTCTAGATTTATAATATTCAGGATATCTTAATTTTATTGACTCCATAAAAAAAGAACTGTATTCACATGAAAACAGTTCATAAGGTGTTGAAGCTTTTGCATTTTTTTCATCTACATAACCATTGAACAAATTGAAACCCATCAGCGTTGTATTAATTGATCCTGAAGTATGCCATGATTTACCTAGTCCTGACAGTTTAATACTGTTTCTATTAAAATCATAAAGATCATTAATATGCTCTCTGCAATCTTTATCAATGGTTAATGTATAAAATAGCGATTGATGATAAACATCATTAATTCCACTTTTTTCTATAGCTAAATGATATGCTTTTTTATGTTCATTGTTAAAATACTTCATTATATTCCCCTCACTATCTTATTTTTTTTCATTTTATTTTTTATTGACTTTTCTGTCGTCTTGCCTTCTAAATATTTTATTTCACTTTTTACAGACTTTTTATCTATATTATCCACTCGATGAATCATCTTTGAAGTTTTTGCAATCATTTTTTCTAAATTAGACAGCATTGAGCGTGATGTTCTTTGAATAAAATTCATTTTATTCACTTCTGGTCTTTTATTAACTGGTGGTTTTCCCATAATAATTGCTCCGATATTTTTAAAATTCATCTTTGTATTTCTTAATTCGTTAGTAACAGCATCACATTTATTTATAAGTAGATGTGTTTTATTAACACATTTAAAAAGTGACCTATGGAATTTTCCAAGAGCCACTTTAAAATGTGAAATTTCAATTGTTTTGATAACTGCCTGTTTACCATGTTGCTTAAACTGATTCACACATTCTTTTACTGAAGATAAAATATTTGATTTTATATCACTTAATTGTTTCTTTCCATTATCTACTGTCTTTTTTATATCTTCAGTTATACTTTTCATAGTTTCTCGAATAGTTGGATTTTGTAATTGTTCTATTGTATTCTTTAATTCTAAGACTTCACTTGTCATATAATCTATCTTCTTTTCCATATTTGAAATATAATCGAGTAATTCTTTAGTTTCATTTATTTTATTCTCTTTATGTTCCTTATAAAGTATCTTAAAATATTCACTAATATAAGGATCATTGTATATTGCTGGTAATTGTTTATCCATATTGTTATTTCCTCCTATAAAAAAAGATATGCCTTTATCAAAAGCATATCCAAATATTTAAAATTCATCCTGTAAGTCAACTATGTCAACTACTTCTAATTTATTAATTTCTTTTAATGTATCCATTCCACTTAACAGATCAATTGTACTTGATTTACCATTTTCATGTTCTTGATAATTTTCACATCCAAAGAACAATTGTCCACTTGATTTATTCATTCTTAATTTCATATTACTTCCACAAATATTACATTTTAAATTTTTATATTTGATAGATGATTCCGTTAATTGATTAACTGATAATAATACAGCAATAACTTTCTTTGCACCTGCTTCATACAATATTTTTACTGCCTCAAGAATTGTTGAACCAGTAGAGAAAACATCATCAATTATAACAATTGTTTTATTTTCAACATCTTTTATTACTTCAAAAGCACCTTTTACTATTTCCCTTCTCACATATAAATCATTACCCTTTTGGGAAAAATCCTTTATGCATCTAAGAAAAGTATCTAATTGCATATTTTCTTTTTTTAATCCTATAAGTTTTAAATTATTGAATCTATCAAACTTACCTTCTTTTATATCTGCAGGCTTCAAAGGAATATAAGTAAAGCTATCTACATTTTCTATTTGAGCAATATATCGACAAGCTAAATCAAAAAACAAATCAACAACCTTAACATATCGAGATTTAAATTGTTTAACTATATGTGATAAAGGATCATTCAAAATATACATGTGTTTATTAGCATAGTATCTACCACCAAAATATAAATCCACAACTCTCTCACTTCCATCAGCTAAAGTAATAGATTCATTACAAAATAATAGTGACATAGTCTTTTTAGACGATTCATATGTTGCGAATATTTCTGCACAATATCCTTTCCTGTCATAATTAAGAACTTCCACAATCTGTTTTATAGTTAAAACATCATAATCTGGTATATTCTTTAAGAAATCATGTATTAAATTTCCAACCAGTATTGTTCCTATATGATATTCAATCATAGATTTTAAAAATAAAATATCTTTACTTATAGAAATAATTGCATAGGATTCACATTTTTCTTTTTCCATTACTTCCTGTATTAAATCATACAAGTCAAAATACATAATAGAATTTTCATAACTTATCAATTTATCAGTCTTTGTCACAATAATTTTTTTAATAATCTTACCATCTTTAGAATATGGATAAGTTAAAAATTCTTCTTCTAATGTATCGCCATCTAATATTAGTAACTGTATATTATCTGGTCTAGTCCATTTCCACATTACTTACTTCCTCCATATCATCGTTGTTAAACAAATTATAAAGAACTTCATTTTTATTTAATATTTCTAAAACCTCTTTTAGATTTTTAAAAGAATGTGCTCCTTTTTTTAGGTATTTCTTTGGCCATGATATAGAAGAATTATTAATAGCTGATTGTGGTATTAAAACATCTCTTCCTTGTTTTAGAGCGTAATCAGCTTGTTTTAAAGCTCCACTTGTTTCTCCTGCTTCCATGATAATCGTTGCTAATGAGATTCCACTCATTGTCCCATTTCTTGTTGGGAAGTTCCATCTATAAACTGGATTACATGGTGGAAATTGTGAAACCACTAACCCTTTTTCTTCAATAGCTAATTGCAATTCTTTATTTTCTTTTGGATAGTATTGATTAATTGGAGTTCCTATAACTGCAATTGTTCTTCCTCCATTTTGTAAGGCTGATTTATGAGTAGCTGTATCAATCCCTTTAGCAAGACCAGCATTAACAACAATATTTCTTTTGATAAGTGACTTTACGATTTTTTCTGTCTTCTTCATTGAATCTATTGAAGCATTTCTACTTCCAACAACACATACAGACTTTTCATTCAATAAATGAACATTTCCTTTTAGAAATAGAAATGGTGGTGTTCCTTGAGTATCAGCTAATAACTTTGAATATATTCCATCACCTTTTTTTACTAAAATGACATCATCTGTTAATTTTGCAAAGCTATCTTTTACTTTCAAATAACAGTTATAAAACTCTTTTTCTGAAATATTTAATTTTGATGACAAATAGGGAATATTATTTTTTAATCCACTTCTAAAATCAAAATGGTCTATTTTTTCTAATTGATCTATATATTCACATGTCTTTTTATCATTGTTATTAAAATATTGTTGAATCGTATAATATAAAATAGCATCTCGAACATAAGCATTGTTAATATTAAACATTCCTGCTTTTGTTGTATTTTTATTATTAGATACATTTGTCATTTTTCTTTTTTCTAGATCCTCTTTTAAAAACAACATAATTGATTTACTTACCTTTATTGGCTCAATTTGTTTGTCATGAACTAATTGATTTAATCTTTGTGTGGAGATTTGTAAATACTCCGCTGCTTCGCTTGAGGTATATATATCATTCATTATTGCTTTTATTTGATTTCTATCCATAACCATCCTACTCCTTTATGGATATTTTACTATTGCTCTTGATGATTATCAAGAGCAATAAATTTGTTACTTATTCTTTTCTGATGGTTTTGTTGACATCAATTTATATAGCAATGTATTTTTTGGAAATCTATTTATAAAAGGTACGATGTTTCCACCATATTTAATTAATCCACATCCTGATTGTGCATTAGTTATATAACTTAACTGTTCATCAGAAATATTCAGTAATTTTGCAAGCTTTTCTCTATCTTGATATGACTGATTTAACATAACAACAAATTCACTGTTAGAAAGCATCGTACTTGCCTGAACACTATCTAACAGATATTCAACATTCTGTGTAATTCCAATAGGATAGCCATCTCTTTTTCTAAATTGTCTCCATGCCGAGTTAAAGAAAGAAGCACTCTCTTCATTTTCAAAAACCACATGAAATTCATCAAGAATGATATGTGTCCTTTTACCTTTTCGCCAATTTTCATTAACACGGTTAATCATTGCGTCCGTGATTACTAATAGTCCCATTGTCTTTAACTGTTTTCCAAGTTTAAAAATATCATATGATACAATTCTGCTTGAAGTATTTACATTTGTTTGATGTGCAAATGCATCTAATGAGCCGTCCGTAAACAATTCAAGTTTCAATGCTAAACTTCTTGCTTCTATTTCAGGTTGTTCTAACAGCTTCTCTCTCAACGTAACAAGTGTAGGCATTTTCCTTGTTCGATAATAATCCTGAAATACCAAAGTTACACATCTATCAATGATCGACCTGTCTACTGGTTTAATTCCATCTCTATCCAACTGTTCAAATAAAGACATGATAAATTGTGACTTATCTCCAACTGGATTACCACTATCACCATAACCTTCCAGCATATCCATTGCATTAATATGATTTTCACTTCCTGCGGCAATCGCTATAACTTCTCCTCCCAACTCTTTAACTAAAAGTGAATACTCTGCTTCTGGATCACAGATAATAATATCATCTTGAGTTGCAAGAGCTAAAAATACGATTTGTTCCTTTGTCAAAAAGGATTTTCCAGAGCCAGGTACTCCTAACTGAAAGGCATTAGGATTCATCAATTTTTCTTTATTGCACATAATTAAATTATTTGTAATAGCATTTTGTCCAAACCAAATGCCACCATCATCAACAACTTCCTGTGCTCTAAAAGGGATAAAGACAGCCATACTTTCTGTAAGCAATGTTCTTACAATATTTAGTTTATTCGTTCCAATTGGTAAAACACTTGATAGACCATCTAGCTGTCTACTTGCAAAAAACAATATATCCAATTCACACATATACTTTCTAGCAACTGCCATAAGTGCTTCTGTATCATTATCAAGTTCTTCTAGGCTATCAGCTAAATGAACGATTGTCATACATCCCAACATCATACGTTGATCCCTTACTGTTAAATCATCTAAAAATTCTTTGCTCTCTTTTCTTTGGAGTTCCATATCATAAGGAATTACGGCACTGAAATTGTTATTAGCGTTCTGTCTTCTTTGCCAATTTGTAATATTAGTTTCAACACCGAGCCATTTTCTTTCAACTTCTTTTACTGCCTCGTCTGTTGGAACTGTAATGATATCCATTGAATACATAAGATTTTTATTTAGTGAACAAAGTTCTGAAATAAAACTGTCTTTTACATATCTTGCATACTCACTTAAATACATAACTCTTCCATACTTATCTCCTAATTGAAAATATTTATCATGAAATTTTGGCATTTGTGGACAGATAGCATCTTTAAAATGATGTCCCTTTCTCATTGAAGCATCCATATCAAATGAAAACTGTTCTTCATGTCCGTTTCTATAAAAATCATGAAGAATTTTTAATCTTTCAATAGCATCAAGTTCTTCTAATTGAGAACCCAATTTAGAAAAATGAGATGATAATTCTACAGTTACCCTTGAAAAGAAATTTCTTGCTTCTTCTACATTCTTTTTAAAGGCAGTTATTGTTATATACTTTTCTTGAATAATTCCATCTGCTCCAGATACTTTCTCTAATAACATATCATTGTATTCTTTTCGATATTTATCAAGATGATCATTTCTTAATGGAATTAAAATCTTTTCTTTAAATTCTTTTATATTAATTTTTCTATTATTGATTGTAATCTTTGTCATTGTTGAACTGTCTAATGAATTAAGCAATTCACTATAATTTAAAAACAATCCAACCTTTTCATCCTTTGAAGCAATTGAATAATTAATATCTTTAAATCTATATGTTTTAGAATACTTGTTCTTAGAACAAAAAATACCATCTTTATAGATGGTATCAATATCAATTAGATCCTGTGCGCTTTTGGGAACGCTTATTTTTTCTTTGTTTTGTTTTTTTAATCTTTCGTAGCTTTTTATCATTTGGATCAATAGACTCCTTTCTTTTAATTTCTAAAAATTCTTTTAAATATTCGTAATATAAATTTTGTGGTTTAAATATCAAATTATGCTGTTTAATCAATAGTGAGCGGATCGCACATATAACAATCTGTTCAGCATTCATTCCTTGAAATCTAATGAATCCAAATGCTGCAAATGGCGCAGCTGAAATCATACACAACCAACTTGTTATCTCCATTCCTAAACGATCAATAAATAAAAAATAAAATATAACTGCCATTACACACGCTAAAAAAGAAAAAAGGCATTGTCTTAAGGATAATCCTAAGAAAATGCCTTCCGTATATTCTCTTATCTCTTTATTAATTTTTACTTCCATATTACTCCTTCCTCTTTTTTCACAAATAAAAAGCAAGAGGAAATTTCTCTTGCCATTAACTCTTTACTTATCTAACCATTGATAATCTTTTCTATAATCAAGTATATAATCAACGTATACAACATCTTCTTGAATTTGATATAAAATCAAATACCATTTTTTTATAAACATTTTTCTATATTTGTTTGGTGGTATATATTCTTCGTTAAAAAAAGGATAGCGTTTGGGCATTTGCTCTAATGATCGTATACCATCAATAACCGCTTTTTTTTGTTTTGTTGCTGCATCAGCACTTACCTTAGCAATAAAAGCAATATTTGATGCAAGCATATTTTTTGCCTTTTCTGAAATAATTACTTTATATTTCTCACATTCCATTTTCTATACTCCTGAAATAATATCATCAAGGTATTTATCTAATTCATCAATTGTATACCCTTTATTTCCTGCCATTCTATCTTCTTCTACAGAAAGAAGTTGTTCACGTAAATCTAACATTTTTTCCCTACGACTAAATGTCTCCATATCCATAACAACTAAATCACCTTCACCGTTTCTTGTGAGATATACAGGTTCTTGACTTGTCCTACAAAGGTCTGCAATTTCATTATAATTTTGTCTAATTGCTGCAGATGGACGAATATTCATAATAAGCACCTCCAATATAGTAATATTCTAATAATATTATACCCTTATAATACTATATATTCAATATTTTAGATTTAAGTATTACAATCCCATCATTTCTTTAACTATTCGATCTGACATTTTTACCGTACCAACTAAAATCAGCATATTGAAAATAAGTTCTCCGATATAGCTCCACAACATTGAAATCGCACTCACTTCACTGTCTACAACTGGTGATGAACCTGCAAATTGTGAAAAAATAATACAGGCTAGAACTATAATTGCTCCTTCTAGACATACACCCACATAAGACTTAATAAACGTTATCGCTACTGACTGTGTACTTTCTCCTGCAGCAGTAGAAAGTGGCACAGGAGAAATGGCCGTATACATATACAATTTAAAGAAGCGACCATAAACAGTAAGTATGAGGACAAAGGACAAAATCGTAATGAAAATACCACCTAAAAGTGTTACCGCCCAAACAGGTATACTTTCCAAAAATCCACATTCCTCTACCGCATCTATGATTTCTTGAGGAATAGTAGTAGATGTTGCTGTTCCAACACCTACTGTTGTCATAATTTGAGAAGTTATACCTTGAACTATTTCAAATAATTTTGTCATCAATTCCATTCCATAAACAACCAAACCTCTTGCAATTGCAAACCTTAAAAACAAACGAATTGCCTGCTCGGGTCGCTTTATCTCGTTTAGATTACTGCATGTCTTTACCATTCCTATTGCAAAGAAAAGAACAAGAAGGGCAAGTCCAATGGCTTGCAAACCTCCATGTATTTTCACAATCACATTCCAAATATTTCCGCCTTTAAAGTTTTGAGGTGTCTGTGTTAGTAACAACCATATTTCTGCGAGTTTCTCATTCCATGTATTGATTGCATTTGTTAAGTTATCAATAATACTACCCAATATCTATCACCTACCTTACTTATTTAAAATCACTATCCTGTAATTGTATTTAAAATTTCTTTTGCAAAGGTAATGACGATACCACCTGCTACAGTTAAAAATCCATTTGCTCTTTGTGATGGATCATGACTTTTTAAACTTAATCCTAACTGTACAATTCCAAATCCTAAAATGATCATTCCAATAGCTCTAATTAAACTAAAAACAAAAGTTGAAAGATTATTAACAACTGTTAATGGATCTCCATCTGCATAGACTTGAATTACCTTGAAATTCATTAAAAAGATATTAAGTGCATAAACAAAAAATATCTTCATTGTCTTTTTATATTTTTTTAAATATTTTCTCATTTGTTTTTCTCCCTTCAAAATAAAAACAGCTCTATTTCTAAAGCTACTTTCCTATTTACTATTTAGTTGTTTAAAATAGTTGTCCATATCTTCATCACTTAATAATTCATACTCTCTATCGCTCAATAAAATATTTTGCCAGTCATCAATTGAATATTTGATTTTACCATGTAGATATGGTTTTGCATTTCCATCCGTAGTTTCATTTATTCTTGGATGTTTCAAAATATCATACTTCTTATCAAATACAGGTCTTTCTCCTCTAATAAAAAGCAATCCGTAATCATTATCTAACAATCTAACCTCATCTGGTGTAAGTAATTCTCTTCCAGCCTGTTGATAGTTTGTTGAATAATTTCCTGACCTTCCACTTGATTTACCGTAAGTATTTGTATCAAGTGTCTCTTTTCCCAAATATTCGGACATGAATTTGTGTGTACTCTGTTCATTTCCACCAAGATAGTATAATGTATCACAATTCCCTACGATACTTTCCCAACTGTCTTTATAAAGTCCTTTGATTTGAGCAAGATTCTGTATAATGATTGAAACAAAAATAAGTCGTGATCTCATTGTAGAAAGTAATTTATCAAATTCATCTGGTAAAGCAACATTCGCAAATTCGTCCATAAGAAAATGTACGAGTACTGGTAAAGCACCACCGTGAACAATATCCGCTTGATAATACAACATTTGGAAAAGCTGTGTATAAAGCATACCGATAAGAAAATTAAATGTTGAATCATTGTCTGGAATAACTGCAAAGATTGCTGTTTTTCTTTCTCCCACCAAATCAAGTTCCAACTCATCTGTTGCAGTTAAACTAGCAATACTTTCCAAGTTAAAAGCTGATAAACGCACACCTACAGAAATAAGAATCGATTTAGCAGTTTTCCCTGCCGCCTGTTTATAAATCTTATATTGCTTGAGAGCTAATGAATTTGGATTTCTTATTTCCAATCTTTCAAAAAATTCATCTAGCGGACTTTGATATTCTTCATCATCTTCTTTTACTTCAGCAGCTGCAATCATTTCCATGACCATCGTAAAGTTTTGTTCCTCTTCTGGTGCCTCGTGTAAAAGGTAAAGACAAAGCGCTTCTAATAAAGCCGTTTCTGATTTTTCCCAAAAGGGATCATTTGTCTGACTACCTTTAGGTGTAGTATTTCTTATAAGATTGGTTATAAGCTTTAAAACATCCTTATCATCCTTAATATAGCGAAATGGATTATAACAATGTGATCTGTTCATATTGATAAGATCAACAACTTTGATAACATATCCTTCTTTTTCTAAAAGATTTCCTACATCTCTAAGCTGTTCACCTTTTGGATCAAGAACCACAAAAGATGTATTGCATTGCATCAAATTAGGCTTACCAAAAAAGCGAGTTTTCCCTGCTCCACTTCCACCAATAACTAAAGTATTTAGGTTTCTTCTATGTCGTCTGCCATCTAAACCAATACGAACATTCTGCGAAAGTATCTTATTAGAATAGTAATCCTTTTCAATATATTTTTTATTGACAGCTTTATTATTTGCCCATTTTGCTGAACCATACTCCTCATTTCTTCTGTAATTCTTCCTGTTATAGTAATAAGCCAAGTATGAAAAAGAATAGATTGACTCAAATATCAAGATACATTTAAGAGTATCCTGACATAATTCAAAAGAAAAAGGGCTATTCATTGCTTCATTTAAGTAAATGATTGCATCAAATAGTCCCTCATGGATGCAAGGAGCAACAAGAACTGAAAGCCACGCTATAAATACTGCTCCTACAAAATAAAAAACAAGTTCAACCTGTTTATCTTTCCTCATATGATTTTTTCGATTTGGATATGTCAGCTATTGCTGCCTTGTCCATAATCGATTCAATATAATCATAATCCTTATTTTCTTTTATTTGCTTGTCTCTTAAATTTCTTAAAGCAGTAATAATTATTCTTCTTTCAAAGTCCGTTACTCTAATCAAAACCGTTGGCTCTTTATTCTTAAATAACCCCATTAACGTTCTTCTCCTCTGCTTACACTATCTCTTTCCTGTTGCAATCTATAGATTCCTCTTTCTGCTCGATTGCTCACTTCATCTGCAATACTTTTAATATTGCTTAATTCTTCTTTGGTATCTCGAGAATCCATTCCTTCAAAATAATTTTTTACTTCATTTGCGAAATCAACGTTTGAAACTGGAATGTTCAATTTTTTACAAAGAATATAGGCAGCACTTTTTACCATAAAGGCATCCTCTGTTCTGTCAACATTTCCATATTGGCTTTCAAATTCTACATAGCAATATTCCCTTGCTAAACCTTCCATTAAATCTGTCGGACTCATCCCATCTGCATAGTAGATCATTTGATTATCTGGAGAGTATTGTACTAGCGAACCATTTTCAGTATTGTCAACCATTTGCATTTTAACAGGTGATTGATAAACTAGACCGCTGATGATTTCTCTAACAGACAAATTTTGTTTTTTCATTCTGTATGGTCTGTTTAATTGAGAAATATCAAAAACATATTTAACATCATAGTTGGTTCTTATCACGCCATCATTTCCTTGATACTCACCTTTAGGCTCTAATATTCCAATTCCTTTTACTCCTTTTTTTACATACTTTTTTTCTTCTACCCAACGATTGTTATCTTTTAACAGTGTTGCTTGTGGACATTGTGCCATGACTAAGAGTGTATTGGTAACAGTATAACCAAATTTTGATTGCATTTCTAAATAGTTTAGATAATTTTGTGGAGAGGAAACAACTTCATGTGTTTGCTTCTCAGCCATATCATAAAGATTCTGTCTTTTTTGTTGTTTTTGTTTGGCATATTCCTCTGGAGGAATTCTAGGTTTTTCTTCAACTTTCTCATTAGCTGCATTGTTTAATAAATTATATATATCACTCATATTTTATCTTACCTTTCTTTTTATCTTTTTCTTACGTTGAGGCTGTTTATGACGTACCCTATTTCTTTGTCTAACTGTTTGTTTAGGTTTAGCCTTTTTATTTCTATTTTTTATCTCATCTAGTTCTTTTTTTACTGATGGTCTTTTATTGATACCTTCCTCCATTGAGATATGCTCGAACTGATTTTCGCCTCTCGTTTTCGTTCGAGCCATAGACGGGTTTTGTTCTTCTTTCATTGAGTCCAATAAAGAAGATACCAACTCATCATGTTCTTTTTCAGTTAATGGTTTGACATCTTTGAATTCATCAGGCTGTTTTGCAAGTTCTGCTTTTCTCATTGCTTCAGTATCAATAGTTGCAAGTTCATATTTATCTACGATCCTGCTGATTTTTGCAGCATCTTCAGCTCGTACCATAATGTCGCATATTCCATCCGTATTATTTCTTTCTTTTAATACAGAATAAAGAACACCATAACGTTTTGCTTCTTCACAAAACTTTTTCAAATCTGAATGATGTACAGCAAACACTTTAAGTTCCTTTCCAGATTTCAACATATTAGCAAGTCTTGTTTTTCCTTTAACCTTTTTCTTATCTGTTAAAATTGCATAAAGCGTTACTGCTAAAGATTTAGAAGCCATTCCACCTGCCTTTAAAGCTACATTAGCTGCCATTTCTATTCCCTGAAGTGTCATCCTCACTGCTTGATCGGCTGTTTCTCCGCCAGCATTCATAAAGTTCCTCCTTCCTTAATAATTTCTTTTTCGTTCTTTTGAACTTCTTTCTTGTACTTTATTTTCTTGTTCCTTAACTGTTTGCAATTTATCTTTAATCTTTAAGGAACGTTGTTTGATGCCTTCACATAATTTCACCTCCTTTCGATAATCCTTTATTTCTTTTGAAATTGTTTCGATATCTTTTTGAATCATTTCTTTTCTTTCAAGATTTCGACATCTTTTGACCTTGTTATAAAGGCATCTTCTTTCCTTAACTAACTTTTCAATTTTGTTGCTTATTTCACTTCCATAATTTTCCAAATCCTCGATCGTATTGATTTTCTTTTTGCATAGAAAAGTTGTTTCTTCAGTAATCCTGTCCATATATCTAAGATCCTCCTTAAAAATAAAATGTACCTTTCTTCTAGAAGGTACATTTTTAGGGATAATTCCCATTCGATACATATAATGGAAATACAATGCCTTTATTCCTGTTATCTTTGTTGCCTTTTTGATATTTCCATGATATTGATATTTACTTTTGATACGTGTTCTTTTTTCAAAATACAGATCCTGTTCAATGATTCTTTTCTTGATATTTTCTTCACTGTATGTTCCATCATCTCTTACTTTATAAAGTCTAAAAAAACGAGGTGCTCCGGGTGGTTTGACTGCAATATGTTTTACATTTGTTTTCACATCATATCCAACAGACTTGAGATATTGTAAAAACTGTGTGAATGTTCTTGATGATGCAATAGCACGTTCAAGGTCATCTTCTATAAGCGTTCTTCGTGTAGGCTTTTTCTGTTTTTTATCCTGCCATTCAGAATAGTGCACTCCCTTTTTAGGATCTGTAATTACATTGAGTCTATACTTTTCACAAAGTGCATCCGACAATCTTCTCATTTTGTCATAGTCAGAATGCTTATTTAAAAATCTTTTGTACGTTGTCCATGAAACAGAATTTATAACAAAGTGATTATGAAAATGTTTCTTGTCTGTATGTGTGCAGACCAATACCTCAAAATCATCTCCCCACATCTGATGGGCAAGTTCTAATCCAATTTGATGTGCTGTTTCAGCTGTAACCTCTCCTGGTAAAAAAGATTGATATGCATGAAAAGCTAGAACACCATCCTCTTTGTGTGCATTTCTTTTTGTCTGTTCCATTTGCTGAAGAACAGTTGAGGGATGACAATTTAAACCACTGACATAAAGTTGTCTTTCAGTTTTATCATCATTGACAGCATAATCAATAACATTCTCAAGTCCTTCATATTCATAACCACTATCCGTTTCTTTTGTCTTAAGAGGATTAGAAGCATAATTTAAAACCCTGTCCAAATTATCCTTAACTGCCCATATACTTGTTGTAGCCATTTTACTTTTCCATCCTTGTAGGTTCAGTAACATTGCTTAATATTAATTGAACATTTTTTTCAAGTTCTGAACAGTTTCTCTTATATTTTAAAATATCAATTGTTCCAGTTTTATAACCAATAACTGCAATCTGATTTAAGTTATTACCTATCATTCTCAACTGCTTGATAATTTCCTTGACGTCATCACTAATCCTTGGTGATGGAACATATCCACTTATCAATGTACGAATATATTCTTCTCTTGACAGTCCTGTTTTCTTAACACACTCATTTAAATTTTCCAATTCAATCAAAGATAATCTTACTTTTATCTCTTTATTTCTATTGATCTTGTTCAATTTTATCTACTCCATTTCCTGTAGGGTCTTAGGGATTGTCCCTAACAAGCTGACTTTGGGTACAAAAGTCCTTGCTTGCTACAAAAGTCATCAACAGGATAATACTTCTATTTAATGAATTTATTATCCTGCTGGAAAACTATCTTTCCCTGTCAAAAAGTTTTTTCTTGACCTCAAGAACATCAAATCTTAAATCCGTTATATTTTCATCATTAAGTATTACATCTTCATTTTTATACTTTTCTCTTACAGCATTAATTGCTTCATTTTTAGAATGAGCTTTTACTGTTTCTTGGTACTGTAATACTTCTGTAATTTCAACAACATATTCTTTCATCATTTTCTCCTTGTATAATAAAAGGTCACGAATTTGATCCATGACCTTCCTATCTACTGTATTCTTCTTTTTGCTTAAATTTTCTTGTCAGAACTTCATTGACATCTTTCATTTTTTTAGGTCCTTTATCATAGATTTGATAGTTTTTACCTAAAAGATAATTGATCTTTGCAATACTGTTTTTTCCTGCCTTATCATTATCCAAATATAGATTTAAAACTTTAATTTGAGGATTGATTTCTAAAAATTTACCTAAGGCAATAGGCAATTCACTTTCCTCAATAGAATTGCCTATTGCTGTTACTCCTGATAAAGAAAGATAATTGTTCTTCTTCCAATTTCTTTTATGCAACTTCTCTAAAGTTTGAAAAGACATAAGGTCAATTGCGCTTTCAAAGATATTTAAAACATCACTTTCTTTATTTACCAATTGAAAACTATATTCTTTATTACTGTTAAATACGTCTATCTTCCAATCACCATCTGTTGCTCTTTTTGAAGCATAACGTTCTATTCCTTTTTCATCATATCCTACAAAGACAACAGAGTGATCATAACTGCATTCATAGATCATTCCCTTTTGATAATAAAATTGAATAACTTCTTTATCAATTTTTCTTTTATTTTTTAGATAGTACATCATTTTTTTATTATCTTTTGAAACGGTTGGCAATCTGAAAATACCATCGTTCTTTTTTGAACATTTGTTTACATGATAAACAGGCGGACTATCTCTTATACATTTATCAACATATTTTACAGCCTCATAATAGTTCATACCTTTAACATCCATTAAATAACTGATTGCACTTACCCCACCTTTTCCTTGAGAAAACCATATCCACTTACCATTAGAGATAACCAAAGAGGAATGCGTTGCCGTTCGATATTCATTTTTCCCTGATTTAACAAGTTCACTTGGTTCATAATTATACAGATAAGTGAATACATCCAACTTTTGTAATTCTTGTGCCTCCTCATCTGTGTAAAACTTATTTGACATACTTATCGCATCCTATTTACTTTTGATTTACGATCAACACCTGTATCGTTTTTTTGAACAGAAGTATCTGGAATATTTTCTTTCTTATCTAAATCAAGTTCTTTATTGATTTTGGACAGTTTCTTTAAGGCATTATTCAATTCATCTTCTTTTTCAAATGGCTTTTCTACTTCAAGTTCAGCATTATGCAACTGTTGCAATGTATTTTGAAAAAGTTCCTTTTCCACTTTTAAACTTTTTGGAATATTTTCAATAGCATTATCAATTCTTGTAAGATTCCCATAAACATCATTTCCTAATTCAACAGGATAATAAAGTTCTTTCTTTAAAGACATGATGTAATATTGACTTAAACTGTTGAACTGAATGTACAAATCAAATCCTCTATACTCCCCAATATATTTTTTATCCTGACCATCATATCCCTTGCAGGCAAGAAGTATTGCATTTCCTGCCTGTTTTTTATCCCCTATCAACATATCCTTGATTTTTATTTGCTGAAACTCTTTTTGAGGTTTCAAATCTTTTATATCATTTTCTAGCCCTTCAATCCTTGTCTTAATGGCTTTAATCTTCTGTGGATAATATTTAATAATTCTATCTTCTAAATCATATTTTTGAGAGAGATAGTTTGCTTTGGCAAGTTTTAATTTGGATACTTTCGTATCAAGCTCCATCTTTTCTTTCACTTTGGGATTTCCACTCGCTAGTGCCTTTATCTCTGCATAAGAAAGTGAAGCTTCATCTATATCTTCAGCACTTCTTACAGGAGATTTGCTTGTCATAATTTGTCCTATGAATTTTTGTTTATTTTCAACCAACTGATATAGATAAGCATCAAATGTACCTTCTGTTACATAACGATAAATATAAACATCCTTATTTCTATTTCCTTGTCTTACGATTCTTCCTGCACGTTGCTCCAAGTCCGAAGGTCGCCAAGGGCAATCCAGATCATGTATTGCTATCAAGCGTTCTTGTACATTTGTTCCAGCTCCCATTTTACCTGTCGAACCTATCAGAATTCTTACTTTACCTTCTCGTACCTTAGAAAAGAGTTCTTTCTTTTTAGCATCTGTTTTTGCGTTATGGATATATGCAATTTCACTTTCAGGAATTCCTTCTTCTAATAGTTTATTTTTAATTTCATCGTAGACATTGAATGCATCATTACGAGGAGTAGACATATCACAAAAGACAAGCTGTGTACTTTTTTCTTCCACTGTTTCATGATATATCTTCAATATATTTTTAATACAGGCATTGACCTTGCTATTTTTATTTTCTGGTAAAAGTTCATTGATAAGCCTTTGATCAAGTGCTAATTTTCTTCCATCGTTCGTAATTTTAAGCATATTATCCTCATGAGGATCAACTGTTCCATCTCTAATTTTTTGAGCACGCTCACCTAAGCTTTCAACAAGTTCTTTTTGAATATCAGAAGGTTTAACTGCCACATTTTGGTAATGGGCATTAGGAACAGGAAGATTCAACATATCAGCCGTCTTAATATCTGCTACTTCCTTGAACATATTAATCAATTCAGGAAGATTGAAGAATTTAGAAAAACGAGTCTTCATCCTGTATCCAGAACCTTCAGGGGCAAGTTCGATACTCGTGCTTGTTTCTCCAAAAGTAGAAGCCCAACAATCAAAATGCTGAAGATTATGCTTAACTAAAGTGGAATACTGCAAATAACGCTGCATCGTATACATTTCCGTCATCGAGTTGGAAATAGGTGTTCCTGTTGCGAAAACAACTCCTTTTCCTCCTGTAATTTCATCCAAGTACCTACACTTCAAATAAAGATCTGAAGATTTTTGTGCATCTGTTGTAGAAAGTCCTGATACATTATTCATCTTTGTAAATAGAAAAAGATTTTTATAAAAATGTGCTTCATCAACAAAAAGACGATCCACTCCTATTTCTTCAAAAGTAATTAGATCGTCTTTTCTATCATTCTTATTCAATTTTTCGAGTTTTGCTTTTAATCCTTTCTTGGTTCTTTCTAACTGTTTGATTGTAAATCTTTCTCCATTGTTTGCTTTTAAAGAACTTATTCCATTTGTAATTTCTTCAATTTCATTTTCAATATTCATCTTCTGCCTTTCAATTGACATTGGTATTTTTTCAAATTGTGAATGTCCTATGATGATAGCATCATATTCACCAGTTGCCATTTTAGAAAACAACTTTTTTCTATTTTTCTTTTCAAAATCTCTTTTTGTTGCAACTAGAATGTTGGAACTTGGATAGAGTTGTAAAAATTCTGCTCCCCATTGCTCAACTAAATGGTTGGGAACAACAAACATTGGCTTTTGTGCTAAACCTAATCTTTTTAATTCCATACATGCTGCCGTCATTTCAAAAGTCTTCCCTGCCCCCACTACGTGAGCAAGAAGAACGTTTTGACCATAAAGAATATGTGCTATGGCGTCTTTCTGATGTTTTCGTAAAGTAATTTCGGGATTCATTCCCGGAAACTCTAAATGATCACCATTATATTCACGGGGTCTTATGCTATTGAATAATCGATTGTAAATCTGTGTTAATTCTTCACGTCTTTGAGGATCTTTCCAAATCCAATTATTGAAGCTTTCTTTGATTGTATCCTGTTTTTGTTGAGCAATCATCGTTTCCTTTTTATTAAGAATTGCTTGTTTATTACCGTCATCATCATATTCATAATCAAATATTTTTGTCTGTTTCAAATTAAGACAATCTTCCATCAATCTATATGCGTTTGCTCTTGAAGTTCCATAAGTCTTATCAGCTTTTACGCTTTCTTTATCCATATTCTTTGCACTGATATTCCAATTAGCATTATAAGAAGAATAAGAAAGCTTCGTATAGTTTCTTACCCAGCTAGGTGTATCAAGTAATTCATAAAGAAACTGCTGATAGATTTCTACTGGAATCCAAGTTGCCCCAAGTCTTACCTCAATTTCACTGGCTGTAAGTTCTTTAGGCATTGCCTTTTCTAATGCCTCCACATTCTTTTGATACTTTGGATCAATTGTTGCTGACATTTTGGCTACTTCTAATTTTTCTCTGATATTTCCACTAAGGTATTCATCAGCTGTTACATATTCTTCTTGTTCTTCATTTAAAACACTAGGAACTTTAAATATGATACCATCTAAATCTTCTTTGATTTTTTCATTACTTATGCCTGTCAATTTACTCATATAATTAATGTCGACTTTTGCTTTTTCACTTAAAGACACCATCAATGCCTCATTAGCTGTAGCAACATTGTTAAACTCTTTCTTTTTACGAATCGTTATTTGAGTAAACATGGCTGCTTTAGATTTTAAAGTTCCATCTTCATTTAAATTTTCTAAAGAACATAAAAGATAGAACGAACTATCCTCTCTAAATGCAATGGTATTACCTCGACTATTGAGCAAACCATATGCTTGAGTAAAAACATCATAGTAATCATTCAATTCTCTTTGCTTTTTAGCAATCATTTCCTCTGGATAATCTTCACTTTGATAGGTAATCAAATCTCTGACAGTATCACGTATTCTAATCATGCCTTTTATTCTTTTAAATGTTGTATCACCAACATCAACTTTATTCATTAAAGAATTTTCTCTGTAATAAACCTTATCACCTATAACAGTATAAGAATAATTTCTTACCTGTGGGTCGGCAGGTATACTTTCAATCTCATATTCATCTTCTTCCACAATATCAAATTCATCTATATGACCTTTGATATTATAGATAGCTTTTCCCAATGATTCATTGAGAGGTTCATCATATCCTACGACCGTTATATCCTCTCTACCATACATTGCATGTGTTTTTTCAATTGTTCCTAAGATCATTTCAGGGTGATCAATATAATATTGATTGATGACATATCCTTCTTCTGTTATCCCTGTTGAAACCCAATCATCATCTTTTAAAACAGGACGCTCTCTTTTTTGAAGAAACAGAATATCACTGACCGCTTTTGTATCACCAAAAGCATCATTAGGTAATCGTATAGCACCTAAAAGTTCACATCTTTCATTGATATATCTTCTTACATTGCTATTTCTTTTATCCATTGTATAACGTGAAGTCACAAAAGCAATAATTCCATTTGGTCTTACCTTGTCGATTGTTTTTGCAAAAAAGTAATCGTGAATATTGAAATTCAGCCTATCATATTTTTTATCTACGACCTTAAAGTTTCCAAATGGCACATTTCCAACAGCTACATCGAAAAAACTATCTGGTAACTTAGTTTCCTCATAACCTTCTATTGCAATATTTGAATTTTGATAAAGCTGTTTTGCAATACGACCACTGATTGAATCCAACTCCACACCATACATCTTTGAACCCTTCATTTCATCTGGAAGCATACCAAAGAAATTACCAATACCACATGATGGTTCTAAAATATTACCATGTCTGAATCCTAAATTGTTCAATGCCTTATAAATACTTTCAATAACAACAGGTGAAGTATAAAAAGAAGTCAATGTTGATTCTCTTGCACTTTTATATTCTTCCTCACTCAACAATGATTTGAGTTCAAAATATTCATTTGCCCAGTTCGATTTACTTTCATCAAAAGCATCTGCTAATCCTCCCCAGCCAACATAACGAGACAAAATATCCTGTTCTTCCTTTGTTGCGTTTCTTCCTTGTTTTTCTAAAGAAAAAAGCAGTCTGATAGCTGCTACATTATCGTTGTATCTTTCTTTTGAAGGTTTTTTACCTAAATCTTTATCCGTAATTTGATAATTTATCTTTTCAGATTGAACAGGATCAATTGAAACATCTTCTTTTTGGATCTTATCTGAAACAGTATAATTATAATTATCTGCGAACTCTTTTACTAAAGAATAAGGCATGTCACTATAAACAATAAAAGAGCTGTCATAATCTATATGATAAATGTCCCTTTTGTTAATGCTATCCTTAAATACTTGCTCGGATTCAACTATATAATTTTTTTCTAAAAGTTTATCAAGCCATTGATCTGCATAATTTTCTAAATCATCTTTGGTTGATAAAGCGTCTTTATTTTTATTATCAGAAGAAATTTCAATATCAATTGAGTCATTTTTATATGAAATCGGCTCTAACAGTTCTTTTGAAAAATCAACTTTAAAAGTCATATAAGGCTCACTTACTTCTATACCATTTACCTCATAATAGTGGAACATGTCTATTGTTTTTTCATCATGATCATATAAAATCATCAAAGGATCATCATTGTCACTTGCAGTTATCATGTTACAAAAACCAGAGACTTCATTCATAATACGTGGTACTATTTTTTTCATTTTTTCAAACAACTGACTATTTTCTTCATTTTCTTTATTGAAAATATCATTAGATATTGAATAATCTTCATAAGTTCTATCAATCAAATAATCAACAAGCGAATTTCTAAAATCATCATCATTAAGATATCTGTTATAAAAATCGGGATCCTTCGTTTCATAAGAAGGCATAATAGAAATCAATTCTTCTCGAATATAATCTTCTGCCTCTTCATCTGTTGTATCGCTATCACGTAATGCGGGATAAATCATAGAACGCTTGATTTGATCTTCAAGGTCAGAAAGGTACTTTTTAATGATTGTATGGTTTGAACTATCAATATTAATATCTTGAACCACCTGTGTTATTGGTTTTAACAAATGGTCATTTAATGGGTTTTCTTTTAACAATTTGAGAAAATCATCTTTAGAATAATATTCTAAAAGCAATGGAAAGCTTTCATCCTGTAAAGTTATTTCATTACCATTTTCAATAATTTTGTATTCCGTTGCTCCAACATATACGCTGTCTCCCAAGTTCCATTGATACTCTTTTGGAATATTTTCATTCTGTAAATCATCAGAAGATTCAGGGATAAGACTTTGATTAATACTTTTCCTTTCATATTCGAGTTGATGTTGAAGTTGATTGTGCAAGAATGTTGGATAATATTCTTTTTCTTTTTTATTAAGATATCTGTCAAGTTGAATAAGTTCATCTATCCTTTTAGCAACCTTATCCCATTTTAAAATGATTTTGATTTCATCTTTTCCAATCTCACGATAACGACTTAAACTCATTCCTTTAGCATCATAATTGACATTTATAAAACCTACTGCAGGAGAACTTCCACCCTCTCCATATTCTTTTTTTAGAAACTGAACCTTTTCTTTCAATGTATTATTTTTTGAAAACATTTGATTGATTCGGTATTTGCCTTCTTCAAATCCACTTCCACGAGTCAATACTCTATCTATTTCCTGTTGTGAAAAAAAGATTCCATTTTCAAAATTTTGAATATTCTCATATACTGATTTTTTTTGTTCCTCCAGTGATGGAATCTGTATATCTGGTGCAAAATATCGAGATAATATCATGCCATCAATTTCTTTAGCAACAAAATTCCACGAATAATCATAAGAAACAACTTGATTATCAAAAGTTCCTAAATAAATATGCAAACCATCATCTAATCTGTCATATCCAAGAATGACATCATCAACTTTCCATTCTCTTATACTGTCAGGATATATATGCTGAACATATTCACAACGTTTTTCATCACTGTCATGTGTTTGAAAAAACTCAATGATTCTTCCTGCAGATTCTAAAAGTTCATCGTTATACTGAAAAACATGATAAAAGACATTCGCATTGATGATTTTGTTTTCATATGCCCTTTTTAATCCTGATTCATTTTCATAAGGCGATGTAAGATATTCATCTTTTTCAATAATTTTTGCAAGATAACTTTGAAGTTGAAAAAAAGACAAGTACGATTTGCTTTTCATATTCAAGTAGTTACCACTCCATACGTCCAGTCCATCATTTCTTTTTTTATATCCAAGATAACTATAGTCATAATGTTCTGGACACCTGAATGTTTGAACAAGCGTATCATCATAACATTCTTTTAAATAATTTGCCCTTTCAATTTCATCTGTATGCTCATGAAAATACTGAATAATTTCTTCTTTGCTATGTTGCAATGAAACATCTTCTCTTAAGAGTTGAGGTAAATCACTTAAATCAAAGGGTGGCAATACATTATCGCCACCCTTTTCCTTATCGACTTCTTCAATTCCTAAATCTAATTGTAGATTATTTCCTTCAGAATGATTTCTTCCGCTGTTTTTTGAAGGTTGTTCATATGCTGTACCCATTCCATCTGATTTATCTCTTTGTTCGGTGCTGGATTTTTTGTTAACAATTCCTTCATCAACATTTCCATCATCTCGTTTGCCTTCTTCTCTGTTTCCATTAAGTAAGAGTTCAGTTGATTCCTTACTCGAAGTGAAAAGAGAATCTCTGGCTGCTGTTCCTTCAGATACTTTTTCTTCATCATTGCGTATTTTCCTAAAGGTATCTCCTTGTCTACTGTCAAATTGGGCATTTGATATTCTCCCACTGTTGAGTATGTGATTTGTTCCATTGATAACACTCCCTTCATTTTTTTCAATTTTATCATCTACTAAACGATTGTTATTTTCAATTGTGCGATTTTGAATTATCAATTCTTTTGTAATACGAGAAATCACATTTAAAAGTGAATTACTTTCTTCTTGAAAGGAATTACCTATCACTCCCAACATTTCAGGTGTATTAAAAAGTTCTATTGATATAAAATCATCCACTTCAAAATAAAATCTTGTTTCAATATCACATCTGCTCATTAAACTGTAGGCAACTGAATTTTCTAAAAGATTTCTATAAAGATTCTTTAGTTCATTTTCCCCATAGCTTTCTAGCAAAGAACCGTCTTTTAATTTCATCAACCTTTTAAAATAATCATCCACATAATAGCCTGTCTGTTCCTTTGCAATTTCTTTGATGAAACTTCCTAAATCCTCATCATTTGAAGTCATATCAAATTGTTTTGCAATTTTATCAATCAATTGTTTATGAAACGACTCTTGTACACTCCATAAATGAAGTTCTCTATTATGTGGACTCCTTGTATCAGCAATATCAAAAACATATCTTATTTTTGTATATCGACCATCATCGTCTATAAGTGCTATACCTTTTGAACCCTTTTTGATCCACCTGTTCATCCTATTGTTCCATGTTTCAAAGTCCGTACAGGCTTTTGCATCAGGTCTTTGCTGATAGATCAATAGTTGGTTGGTAAAATTGAAATTATAAAGATAACCAGATGTTCTTAAAAATGAAAGCCACGCTTCCTCACTTTGAATAATATCATGACATGATTTTTCAAGAAGCTCATATAATGTATTTAATTTATTCAATTCATCTCACCTACCTTTCTTGATTTGTTTTATTTTTTCTTAAAAAGTTCTTATTTCTACACAAATTCTGCACAAGTAAATCTTTTGCACGTTTTTCCATATTTTTATATGCTTCTTCATATTCATTAAAATAATGACCTGTATAAAATCCATATTTTCTATTTCCATTTGTTTCCCAAGTAACAAATTTAGATGGAGATGTAGGACTGTATCCAATAACAATCGAATCATCATTGATGTGTATTTCCTTAATGATTTCATAGGAACCATTTTTTTCGTGATAGAATTTTGAAATATCTATTTTATTAAGACTCAATAAGAACATTGTATTTTCTGTAATATCTTTTCGCTTACAAAAATCAAAATAACGATTCATTCCTTTTTTGTGAATAAGAGTTTCATGATTTTCTTTAGCATAGCGCCAAATATCGTAATGGACATTCAACGGTGCATAAACCAATTCATATCCTCTTTCTAAATCACTAAACAAAAACAAATCTGGATTGAAATTAAAATGATCTAGATTTTGTGTATGATTTCGACTATCAACAATATCAAGTTGGATAGTGCTTTTTGTATGTTTATTCACAGCAACTGCACGAACGATATCATCCTTATTTTTAAGGATATACTCAACTGAATAATTACATTTGGTCTGTTCATCGATTATTTCTTGGCAAATCTCTTTTATTTGTAATTCTTTCACTTTTTATCTTCCTTTCTATCAAATGAAAAAAGGGAGAAATTTCTCCCCTTCATTTTCTGTCTAATCTGTTTCAGATGTCTGATTTGAATATACATTTTTAAACCAGCAACTCCAAAAAGAATAAGAAGTGAAGCTAAAACCGAACAAACATTATTTGTCATTCTTTTCTCCATATTTTCTTTTTGCATAGAAACATACGATCAAACCTAAAGCAAACATTCCCATTGCAACATAGAAACTGATATTACTATCATCACCAGTTTTTACAACAACAGGTTTTGCTTCATCTTTCATAACTACTTTTTGAACTTCTCCTGTATCAGAGATTGTAAATTCAACATCACTTGCAACAT
>OLNG01000549.1_pt1 | contig 31030 bp, 50 predicted proteins | sample 1643091 | NCBI WGS metagenome assembly OLNG01 (sample SAMEA3136661, study PRJEB25190) | human gut metagenome | biome: human gut; feature: human-associated habitat; material: faeces | place: Austria | collected 2013 | reverse complement strand
GCGCTGCCATTTCCATTTGGCTTGTTTAGAATTGTTATTTTGCTATTTAATTCAGCAAATTCTTTCTGTAGACTTGCCATGTTTTTCAGAATATTGAACATCGGCTCGACTGCTGTTATGTTCAACCCTGTAATCTTCACCCTATAGAGTGCCATCTCATGCAGCGTTGCTCCTGACCGGATATCTCCTGTTGTTACTTCTGGATCCACAGCAGCTCCTGCATTCGGTGTTCCTTTGATGACCGCATATTCTGTAGATTCTATCTCGGAACTCTCATTTTTTTTGTATCTCCTTACAATGATGTCGTTTCGGTTCATGCCTTGCGTACCGTTCGCGATCGTCACATCTGTATATCCGCTCGCCGGAATCACATCTCTGCGTCCCTGTATACAATACACTGCATCAAATATACGGATGCTGTTATTGGTAAGCACCTGCGCCTCAGATTCTCGCCCACCTTCCAACACATAATCATCAGGTCCGAATGTCGCCTGATGCGCAAGCCCTAACTGTGCTTCTGTAATGTGCGGGCCACCCGCATAACTATCCATCAATGTTGTTTGCACAAATTCTGCCATTACTCTTCTCCTTTCAACTTATACGAGATGCTCGTGCGACCTCTTCCCGTAACATCTACAATCTTCCGGATAACCGGCGCCGCCATGTAAATATTAGTGATACGCTCTCGGCCACCAACAATATCTCCAAGTTCAAGATCTGTATCATCTACAGATATTTTTAATTGCTTATAATTCTTCAACTCATCAAATTTATCCCTACCTTCCTCTTCCAATTCTGCCAAAGTATCAACAGTCGTATTCTCGTAATACCGTTCTATCAGGTCAATGCCTGTATAATACTGTTCTTTCCGGATACTTCCGTCTGGCCATGCGTAGAGATCTACCTGCTGGCGTTGCTCGACCTCACCCGCTCCAAGGCAGATAAGATGATTAACCCCATTTTGATAATCCAAGATATTTAGCTTTACAGATCCGTCCTCATTCAGTTCTATATTACTGGAGTGGTCTGTAATCGATACTGCTCGGAGCAGCACATACCCTCTTCCGTTTGCCGGTCCTTGTTTGTACCGAATTTCAAGTCTTGCGTCTTGCAATGCAAGTGCCTGGTCAAAAGCATCTAGTAGCATCGTCTGCAATGGGACTTGATAGTTATTAAGGATAATCCCGCTATCTTCTCTGGATACCTCGAACAATTCCGTCATCCCAAGTTTTGTAATATATGCAGATAATTCCGTATTTGCCTCACCATTCAGATAAACGTATGCATTCTTGGCTGGATTAATTGCTCGTTGATTCAACAAACCTCTCCACGTCATTCCGGTAAGCTTCACCGTCTTATCAGATGTAATCGGGTTCGTGTTCCTGATCAGGCCTCCATACTCTGTATCAGGGCAGAAAAACCGGCAGTTTTTTCCGTGCCTCTCCTTGTCATAGAGACTATTCTGGATTGTTATCTGGAAATCATTATCCGTTCCCAGAACCATATTTACTCCGCAATGTTCAAGGGACCCTTTTTCCTGTCCGTATACGTCCGTTAACGTGAAGTCCATCTTGGTGTCCCCCTCTCATTAAAGAGAATGATATCAAAACCAAATGCTCCATTCCAGGATACAATACTAAGTCCGGCCGGAATCTTCTCCCAGATAGAACTTTCATTATTCTTGCTATTGAACAAATTTTCTTCTGTTCCATCAGATTTTACCTTGATAATCTTCCTGTCCTTAGCATACCTAGTACTAGAATCAATGACCGCATATTCACCATCGTACAATGTTGTTCGCAGTTCATACACATGTCCGGAAATCCGAATCAATGGGTTAATGCATGGACCATAGATGATCATTTTGAACCCTGAAGCGGTATAGTTATTGTTATTAATGTACTGCAGGTTTCTGACCTTTGAAACCTCGTAAGGCACATCATAAGGAAATTCCAGCCATTCCAATGCTTCAGAACTTTCACTACCTTTCTTATGGAACCGGAACTCTTCCTCGGTAATCCAATACGGATAATCGCTCTTAAATGTCAACTCATTGCTAATACTATCAAGATCTTGTAGCCATCGGTCTTTTGTTGTTCCGACAAGCCAGCCTTTCATATAGCTGGATCCAACATAGAGTCGTCCTGGCGTTGTATTCAACACATCTTTTTCAGCTACATTTTCTAATTGATCAATAGCTTGCTCCAATGACACTCCAACTGCATGTATTTCTATATTTAGCTTTTTACTGGTGATTTTTCTTTCCCACCCTTGAATCCTGTCATCATCTTCAATTGCATCAAACTCTCCATCGAACAAGTCTCCACCAGTGACCATATACGGCCACTGGCAGAAGTCAATTCTTTCAGAGTTCTGTGCTCCAATGTAATAGATATTATACATAATCAATCAAATCCTTTATTAGTCTAGCAAACTCTCTATCGTCACACTTAAATCCAATTCCCGCTGCAATCATAGCGTCAACTGTGGCTCGTCCAAATTTTTCATAATCAAAATCTTTGCTCTGTCCCTGTACACTCACATTGACACTCGGCGCGCTTCGGTCAATCATTCCAATCATACCTTCTAAGCCACCGTAAGATCTAAGTACGTCCGCTTCTTCTTTCGTCAGTACCCACTCACCTTCGTCTAGGTACGCCGGATACAAATCGTAAGGCACGTAATCCATACCTATCTTCATTCGATGCATCTTTGGAAGGCTCCAGGAACCGCCTCCGATTCCTGGTACCCAGTCTGGGATAGTTACACTTCCAAGGCTACCAGCCAATCCGTTCCAGCCATCTACAATCGCGTTGATTGGAGCCTTAAAAATTGTAGCCAGTCCCGACACCGCATTGCTGAAAATCTGTTTTACGTTTTCCCATGCTCCACGCCAATTTCCCGTAAATACGTTCCTGATGAAGTCTATTAAGTTTCTCAGTATATTTGTAATGTTACCAATAATACTTGTTGTGTTAGACAACATTCCAGATAATACACTGGAAAACACGCTTCCAAGACTGTTTAAAATCGGAATCAGCAGACTGGAAATAATCTGTATTACTGGCGTAATTGCATTTACCAGCGGAGTCAATCCTTGGGATATCAGATTAACAATCGGCGTTAAAAGACTTGTAAATAAATCGAGAATCGGCTGAAGTACACCTATTAACGACTCGCAAATCGGCATCAATGCAGATACTAACTCAATTAGAGGCGGTAATAACGCGCTGATTATTTCCACCAACGGTGGAAGTAACATACTCAGCAGATTCGTAATAACCGGCAGGATTTCTCCAACCAATTGCGCTGCTAACGGCAAGATATCGTTAATCGCACTCAGTAACACTGGAAGAATCTCATTCACGAGATCCATAAGAGGTTCTCCGATATCTGCAAGAGAGTCCATTAGTACTGGAAGAACATCCTCGATAGCTGGCTGTAATGCTTCGATTACATCTGATACGGCATCAACAATCGGTGGAAGAGCATCTTCCAATAATGACAGCGTATCATCAATCAACTCCGCCAAAAGCGGAATTAACTGCTCACCTAATGGGACGATTAATACTTCGAGACTTCTTTTTAGTCCCTCAAATACGGAACCGATATCATCGTATTTGATGTCCTTGATCTGCTGCATCGCTCCTGCAGTATCATAAGCACCATCTTCAATGCTTGCTAATGCTGTAACGGCTTCAGGACCAAGATCCTCCCACATAGTACCGAACAGATCAACACCTGCGGTATTCTGTTCCAATGGGTCTTCCATAGACGCAAGCGCTGCAATGGTCTCCTGAAATGCCTGCTTTGCGGTATCGCCTCCGGCAGAGAATTTTGCTGCCATCTCATCAGCATTAAGACCAATGCGCTTAAATCCGTCAATTGTCGTATCAGAGCCATCAATGGCACGGATAGAGAACTCTTTGACTGCATCACCAACCTTGTCCAGGTTAAAAGCTCCGGATTCCGCGCCCTTTTGGAATACCTTGAACATATCATCAGCGTCCAGTCCAACTTTTGCGAACTGTACAGAATACTCTGAGATACTATCGAGAAGCTCTCCGGAATAATCAAGTCCATTCTGAGCACCTGCAGCAATGAGATTCATTGCCTCTTCGCCAGATGTACCAAAATTATCCATCATAGCCTTGGCTGCTCTGGTTGACTCCGGTATTTCGTATCCGAACGTATCACGCAATGCGAACGCTGATTCGGTTACGGTCTGCAGTGACGCATCATCAAGATCGCCGAGATTCTGAGTGATTGACGCCATTGCCTCCCCGATATCTTCGAAGGAGTCCCCGTAATTATTGGTGTAGATATCCTCCATGACCTTCTTGTACCGTTCCGTTTCCTCGGTACTTTTTCCGGTACTGGCAATGTATTGGTTCATTGCCTGGTCGATATCATTCGCGCTTTTCACAGCAGCAACACTGACGCCTGCAATTGCCGTCCCTGCCGCAAGCATACCCGCTCCAATAGCCTTGGCTGTTCCTGATGCTATAGATGATAGCTTGGATCCATGCGACTTGGCGGACTCCTCGCGGTTCTGATACGAATCATCATCGTCTTTTTCCTGTTTGTCATTTTCCTGCTCATTCTTCTTGGTAACGTCCTCTTTTACAGATTTTTTTACCTCAGCGCTTTCCTTTTCCGCATCTTCCGATTTCTTCGCTGTCTTCTTGGCTGATTTTTCAACCTTTTTCCCTGCCTCATTAAGATCTGACTCAAGTTGACTGTCATCAGCAACAATTTCATAAGTAACTTCTCCGCCACTGTTCTTGGACACCTGCCCCACCTGCCTTTATTCATTCGCCGGCACAGTGGCACAATGGCTGTTATAGTCTTATTTCAAATTCCTTCCTGCAGTTTGGATTTTTGCACTTAAAAAAGAGCCCTCTGCAACTGGCTCCTGTTTTGTAAAATATGTTCTGTTTATGCCCGCAATGCGGACACTCTATTTTTTTAATTTTCTTTCCGTCTGCTATCATCTCTTTGCCATTCCCTCCAATGTATGGAACAATAGATCTAATCCAGACTGTCCTCCTCCGCCTTGCACCGGAAGAGCATAATAAGATTTCATCTCATTGATTTCCTGTATCTCTTTTGAATTCTTGCCGTTGTATTCCGGAACCGGCATCTGCCTGATCCGCATAATCTGTTTGATTTTTGTATCCGCCGGCAATCCATTGAACAGATACAAGAACTTTTTCCAGGGTAATTTCCCCTGCTCGTCAATCAGATCAATCCTGTATGCCTGCATGAACGAAGCGTAGATATAATCTCCGTCCCGCTCAAAATCTAATACCGGAACTGGACTCCTCTTAATCTGTGGGCGCTTTTCCACTTCAATATATCTGCTTGTGATATCCTGCATGAGCTTCAACTGTTCTGCCGGGTTCAATAACCTGAGATTCCACCTGTTTCGAACCAACATGCTCAACGCCTGTTGAATCTTTTCGTAATCCGTCAGCGATTCCTCTTTGTACAGCCTCTGTACCTCAAGGATAATATCAAAAGCCGGGTTGATGTCAAATCTCCCTTTGTCTGTGCAAATACGATAGGACGGAAGCTCTGTCAAGACTCCCATTACCAGAATCTCCGTCTCTTTTTCGCGCGATTATACTGACTCACCAATGCTTTCTTATTCTCCGCCTTGATTTCAGTAAGCCTTGGAATAACAACTCCGGTGATAAATGGGATGACTTCCTTTGCCATCTCGATATAATGGTCTTTGTAGAACTGCTGAATGGTCTCTGTCCCATCTGCTCCAAATACGGCTTCAAACATGTCTATTTCTGCTCTTCCAAGCATCTCGACCGCATCACTTAACTGTTCGTTGCTGGCTTCTTTTCTTTTGATTTCCTGCACATCCGAAAGCGCTCTGACCAGTGCCGTGTATTTCCGATTGATCTTTGCGACCATATCATCTGCATCCAAGGATACTTTCAATGTATGCTGCACAACGCCATTTTCATCTACCAGTTCGAAGTCTTCCTCAAATCTTTTGTTTCGTTTTGCCTGATATGCCATGATCTTTACCTCCTAAAAAGGGAGAGCCGTGCCCTCCCTACGCTGTTGTACCGATTGACGGACGTCCATTACCATGAATGGTCACAGTCAGTGAATTGATATTATTCGCATCCCCATAAGCCGGCGTAATGTTCGCCAGTGTAATCGGCCAAATAATTATCTTTTTGCCTTTCTGCAGCTTCATATGTGTCTTTCTCTTCTCGCCAAGTCCGTACATCACATCATCACTCAAAATATAATCACACGCATCATCACCCGGCTTCACTGAGCCTGTCAGTGTTAATGTAAGCTGTGCACCTGTAACCTCACTGGATCCCCAGCCTTTGTCGGCGTAATAAGTAAGCTGTTGAATGACCTCATTTAAGCTCTGCGCCATATTTGTTGTCAAATTCGCAAGCGACGCCCAAGTAGGCTGTCCTTCTGCCGGAGACGTGTTGATGAATGCCTCTGTCTCATAGTTGATTTCCGGAGTAATCGGATTACTTGGGACATTTGGCTCCGCGAATATCTGTAAATCCATGTTCTTCATAATATCACCCTTTCTTAACAATATATCTTACAGTTCAAGATGCAGGAATAATGATACACCCCATCCTCATCTCGCCCTATCTTACTTGGTTCCTTTGCTACTGTTGTGTCCAGCCACGAAAATGTCTTTCCTTGTGGATACTTCTTTAATCCCTGCAGGTATCCGGCAATCTCACACAGTTGTTCCAAGCAACGTTTCTGATCTGCATGCCGGCACAGGAATAATACCGGGATCATCTTGACTTCCTGCTTGTTGTAACTGACAGACTCCGTGAATCCTTCACCAAGTTCAGCATATATGCCTCCATCTTTCGGAAGCTCTTCCAGGGAAATCTCCGTGCCGAGACTGCAGTTCTTCTCTGCGGTGTCTGCAATTAGTTCTAATAATTCTGTCAGCATCACTTAAGCCTCCTTTTTAGCGCCGCTTGATACACTTGCTTCCACTGTTCGCCGTATACCTCTCTTGCATATTTCGCCCATTCCGCATGCGCAAGGGCAGATGTAAATGTAATGTCACCATAGTAATCAGCAGGGCTTCTCGTGTCCGGGCTACCATGCATAATCTTTCCATTCCATAGATACTGTGAATACGGTTCTTCCCACTTCATAACAAATTTACCGTTTTTAGCCTTTTTATCGCTATTGGTTAATCCGCTATCTTCAAGCGTTCCCACATCACGCGGTACATGTTTAGATGCATCTTGTAACGCCTGTAATCCCATATCAGTCAGTGCCTCGTTACTTGCTGCCTTTATCAATGCGGCTGCTTGGGGTGTTCGCAATGTAACCCGTGTCTTAATCTTTGCCATATCTCACCATTCCTATCTCATAGTGATGCAGTTTGGAATTATCATACAGAGGCTCTACCGTTTTTATCTGGTGCTTCTGACCGTTGAAATCAACTACTTGATCAACTTCAAAAGAAACCTCAGAAGGTCTGCTGTTGCGACAGTCATAGAAAAGCGTAGCAGCCAACTGTACCTCTGCATTATTCTTATCCCGGATAATCTGTTTGGATGGCTCTATCCGGATGTTAGACAGTTCCTGTCCTCCATTCAGTTCGCCTTTCCCCCACTTATCCACATTGACTCGCTGATACAGGGTAGCTGTATGAATCAATAATCTTTTCGGAATCGGTCTCATCAACAGCTCCCTCCTCGATAGGTCAGACCAGTCGGCCACAAGATTCTTTCCGCCCTCGGCGAAAATATGGACTGTTCCGTGGATCCGTTGCCAGAAGATGTTCCAGAGTATGAAAACTTGCCAAGTGTTGCTCCTGACATTCCATTTCCCATATCCATCTCTGCCCCGCCGTTCGCGTCCAGATATTCAATCTGTGCGCACACCGCATTCTTCACAAGCTTCTGCGTCGTTTCCGGCATCATAGGGAAACCCTCTTCTGTAAGCCTGTATAACGTCAGCTCCTCAACAATCTCTCCGGCTCGTTGACACAATACAGAGAAACCGGCAGATTCTACCGGCTCCCCTTTGAATACATCATTGTAATATGTTTCATCCACATACATTCAGATCAGCTCCTTACGCCTCTGTACGCTTCACATATACGGTCTGTGGTTTTGAGATCTTCATACCGTATATCTTACGACCCTGTACTGCAGAAGCTCCGATATATTTTCCAGATCCACCAAGATCCTGAATATGGACATCCACACCCCACTCCTGCACACGATGGCACCAATTCGGGTGGCCGCAAATAAATTCAGTTGTAGTCTTCTTAGATGCAACGGTTTTGGTATCATCAACCATTGTGTTTCCAGACTCATACAGTGCGAATCCAGCAATTGCTCCTGTTGCACCTGCCTCTTTCATTCTCTGAGAAAGATCTCCCTGACGAATAAAGTGATCATCCATCATCAGCACCGCCATGAACTCTGGAGAGCAAATCATCCATCGTCCATCTGTCGGAACACCAATTCGTGTCAGATAGGTCTTGGCATCAAGCACATGTTTGTATGCATTTGCATCTGTAGCAGCTGTTTTTGTTGCACACACTTTAATACCTTCCGTTGTCTCCAACATATTGATAGATTTCTTATCCATCTCCAATGCAAGTGCGTATCCAGCTGAATCCAAGCGATCTGCAACCAGATTATCCGGAACTGCTGCGGCATCATATCCGTCAATCAGCTCATTGACTGCTTTGTCCTGGTCGATGTCCAGATCAATATATCCGGTCGAACCTTTGTCCAGGTCAACTCCCGTAGCTTTGTCATAATCCTTGACCGCTACTTCCGTGTCTCTTACCGGAATCTTAACCTTTCCGGCTTTTGGATTTCCTTCGTAGTTAGTATTAAAAATATAGTTATCTCTTGTAACAAGAGTCTGTCTGAGCTTTTTATCCACCAGAGAAGACCAGCGCTCCTGGTGTGCGTGTGCAAAAAGCTGTAAATACATCATAAATTTCATACTATTATCACTCCTTAATCATCTTTTAATCCTGGGTTCTTTGAATAGAACGCCGCCTCAACACCAGACATTTTCTTTCTGCGGCCATTCTGTCTCTGTCCCCAGGACTTGCTTCTTGATTCTTCTTCATCATCCTCCTCGTCTTTATCCTTGGAAGATTCTTTGAACTGTGGGTATTTCTTCAATACCTCGTCGATAGCGTCCTCGATATCCATGTCCTCATCTTTAGCCATGTGCACTCTGGCCAGTGCAAGAACATCATCCACACAAGCCTTATCCACGTCATGCTCCAGGCATGTCCATTTCATCTCCATCTCATCTGCCTTGGCAGCCTTATCACGGAGCTCCTGTGTTTCAGTATCATCATCTTCTTTCTCGCTACTCTCTCCGGTCTTGACCTTACCGTTCGGTTTCTTTCCAGCCTTTTTCTGCTGTTCTCTCTGCCATTTTCTTTTTTCTCTGGCAAGACGTTTCTTGACGGCATCATCTACATCCTTCTGGGAGAATTTCTTTTCATTCTCTTCCGGCTCATCATCGTCATCGCTGTCGTCATCATCGTCTCCTGGCTCATCATCATCATCTCCGCCTTCATCTCCCGGATCATCGTCTCCTCCGTCTCCGGCAAAAACCTGCAGATTCATTGTCCAGTATCTTTTCTTCATGTTCATGTTCTTCATGATATATCCTCCATTTCTCCGCTTAACGCCCGTCGGCAGCCGTAGCTTGTACGTATTCAGTACCATAAGTTCTCTGTATGTCACTTACGGCAATAAAAAAAGAATCTACCAGAAGGCACCCCTTTTCTGATAAATCCTTATATTCTATATCAATATGCCCGTCAGCAATGTGGTAAGAGATCTCGTCATCTGTAAGCGCTTTGAGCGAATGTACAAGTCCCTGTGTTAATGCTGATACGGCAGCACAAATGATATCATTTCCAGTTTTTGCATATCCTGCATGGCCATCCACTGTAAGACCGGTTCTGGTAATATTTATTGCAATCAATAGCATCACCTCCTAAAAATGTGTATAAAAATACCACCAACCATTTCTGATCAGTGGCGTTAATCTTCCCTATGATTCGGACATTTTAAACAGATTTCCTTATAACCAGTGACTTTTCGCACCGCTTCCGGAATTGTCCAATCAGGTGCCAGTCCTTCAACATTCATATGGATATCAAAGCATATCCCATCTTCAATTTCAGTCCCCAATAACGGACATTTAATCTTTTTTGATGCCATATTTTTCTGCCACCTCCCTGATTTTTAGTGTTTGTTCATCGAATTGTTCTTTCTTAAATGCTGTTCGAATATTATTATTTTCTGTATCAACGTATACGGCTCCATTAGGTCCGTAATAGTTTACAAATCTTCCATTCCAGCGAGTAAGAGAAATATCCGCTTCTTTTATAAATCTTTCTGCCTCTTCTCTGGAAACACTATGTTTTCTTTCTGCATTTATATGTCCAGCATCAAACGAGAACTCCGAAACATCTATCTTATCCGGATTAATTCTTGGAACACCTCTTATTTTTGCTTCTGTTAGTTCTTCTTTTATTTTATCATTTCTTATCTTTAAAGCAACTTCTTTTTGTACTTTCTTATTCTTCGCCACAGCTTCTGCAGATAATCTCTTATCAAACCCTACAATCTGTTCCCTGTCAGTCCTGCGGTGTAATCCGGGAGTATCTTTCACATAATGCTTTAGCTTATTCTCTGTCCGTTTAAGCTTTACAGAAGCTTCCTCGAACCCCTCCTGATCTCCTGCCGCGTCCAGCATCATACATTCCCGTTTCTGCTTTCGCACTTCCCTCTCAAGAGCTCTCTGCACCTGTGTCTGCTTATACAGCTTATCATTAGCATCCATATCCTCTGTCGGAAAATGCCTCTGTATATTCACGCCTGGAATGAATGGCCACTTATGATGCCCGCAATTGATTCCGAGAATCCCGTCCGGTTCACCATAGCTGGAAGATTTCCAAGGGTAATACTGAATCTTCTTTCCATGCAGGTCTTCTGTGTACCCGTTCCCATTGTTCAAATCAAATATCTTGCCTTGGTCCTTTGCGCATTTGGGGCGTGCACCGGAATGACTGTCGATCTGTATCAAGTGACACCCGGCATCTCGTATCCTGGCGTCCTGAACTTCCTCGGCTGTACTTCTGGCCGTATTCCTCATAGCCATGTTCACATAGGCTTCTGGTGTCCACTCTCGCCCTCGTTTATCCACGAATGCCGGAATTCCTTTATCATTCAACTGTCTGATGCACCGTCTAACCGCCTGCTGTCTTGACTCAACACCACTCACCACTCCTCCAGCGCCACTGTTCAGAATGTTCCATGCCTCCTGCGCTATATTGCTGACGAGACCTTTGTATTTCTCAGATGCCTTGTACAACATGACTGTGTTGCACATATTCAGCGTATCTTTCGCCTGTTTTCGGAAGCTATGCACTACACGCTTCACGTTCTTGCTCTTATCAGCCTGTACAGCTTCCTCAGCGAACCCCCGCCTTGCCATGTATCGGAGTCCTGGTTCCATATTGTCGATAGCATCCTGTGCTGCTTCATTCAGCATTCTTTCAGTTGCAGTCTGACTTAATCCAGACATCTTGGCAATCAGCCGAATATTTTCCTGATTAAGCTTTCCAATCTCAGCCAGTTTCTGCATCAGCCACCTGTCAGTATCAATGGGTTGTTCCCACCCCTGTAGATGTCTGGCGATATTCTGTAATATTTGAGCCTCTAGATCAATATAGATGCCGTCCACAGGTTCTGCAAGCTGTTGGTTCTCCAGTATATTCACAAATTACCACCTACTCCTTATCGCCTGGATCAGGCGCTTTGCCACTCTTAGAATCATCGGGGTCTTGATTCTCCTCACCCTCTTTCTCTTCGGGTGAATCGTCCTCCTCGTCCAGTTCATCATCCTCTCCTCCTGTCCAGTCAATATCCTGTCCGGTTATTTGATTGTCTTGCCTGATTCGTTCTAATTCTTCCTGGGCTTCCTGTTCAGAGCACTTGTTAATCTCCATGATTGCAGTAAGCTTAGAACGAAGTCCTGCATTCACAAGCTTAACATTCTTATCAATGAGTGAGTTGCTATCCTCAATTATAGAATCGTCAAAATCCACTGTCGCATCAATAGCTCCGCCAGTATCAAGAAACGATACCGCACGGACCATATTGATAATTACATCAGCTATCACAATGCAGTGCTTCTGTCGATTCTGATAGAGATCCGACTTGTCTGAGATAACCTCTGTCGCGGTCTTGACTCCTCCAGAGTCATACTTGTACCTGCCAGCACCCATGCCTACCTTGAGGCTCAGCAGATCTAATGATTTCTGAATACCAAGCTCATGCTCCTGTGCCCGGATTGACATATCGACTTCGGTCAGTTGATTATTGCCATTCTTATCTTCTGGAAGTAAATAGTACACCGTATCGTCTGGGTCGAATGTCGGAGAAGATATTCCATCCGCCTCCATCTGCCTTCTCGCCATGCTGATTGGCACCATGATTCGTTTTCGACCTAAGACGAACTCGTTCATGTAGCTGTCGTAGATAAGGTCACAGCCTTTCACCTCGTCAATTCCGTTCGCATATACGGATACTCCGAGCGGGCTGTCCAAATCTATGTTATTACAGATATTCGGCGTTATAATCTGGAATAACGGCTCTGCGCTATTTGTAAATACCAGCTCTTCAATATCCTCCGGGGCTTCAATCTTTTTCCCGCTTTTTGCATCAATATAGACATTTTCAATGTAATACTGATCTTTTTTTTCTCCGTCATCAACCTTCCCGAATCGATGCATCTGTAAATAGATGACTTCTTTCCCATTCAACATCTTCGCTGTTCCAAACGCACACTCTGTAATATCCCCATTATCCCAAGACAGCGGGTATATCATATCGGCACGAATATAATCAATAATCACCTGACCATCTGCATTTAGATACTCCACGAAAGCTCCTGTACCTAGAGCAAAAGCTTTTTCTATAAGCCGATTCCCTTGTACGCGAAAATTATTGTAGTTTAAAATTTCTGCCAGACGCTTACTGTATTTTCCTGCTTTAATAGCCACCTTCTCATTGAGCAATAAGTTCGCCCAGTCCTCACAGACTGTTTTAGCCATTCCCAACTTGTAACGCTCCTGGTTCGTCATTACGGCTCCATTGTATAGCTTATAGTGGTGGAACTTCTCAACGTCGTTCTGATACCACTCCAGCCATTCATCAATATGGTCATATGTTTCATCTGGTACTGCTGGATATCCTCTCTGTACCAGATACTCTTTCACTCTCTTATATGTGCTATCTCTCACGTTTTCCACCTCCTATGCTGCAATATACATGATTTCGTCCTGTATACTCTCAGTGCTGTATTCCGTGCTGTCCAAACTGTCAACATTCATCTCACCATCATCCAGCCGCACGTCCATGTTCTTTTTCTTCTCGTCATATACTGCCTCTTCAAATGCGGCAATGACATGTGTGCAATGCTTCATAATCTTCCATCTGTGCTGTGCTATCAGGCTGTTGTAGAATGCTATTCGGTCATTAATCGGACCCTTGATTGCATTCTTAATATCAATCACTACATGCTCCTGAATACAGGCTGTCTCAAGCCCAGATATAAGTGTCTGCTCTGCACTGTCACAATATGCTTCATACACCTTGTACTTCGATTGCGCCCTCCGGACAAAATCAATGAAATCGTCCTGGAGCTGTTTTGGATTGATACGCTTCTTGCAGTAATACTCATCCAATACGACCACCTGCTTGAACCCTTTTGTAAATCCCGTCAGTGTAAAGGAGTGAGCCGACTTCGTGCCTCCGAAATCGACTCCAATCACTGCATACGCAATCTGATTATCCTCAAGCCACTTCCGGTCAACGAGATAATCTTTCGTGTGATCCGCAAACTGTTGATATATAAGCCCGTCCGCTGCAACCCATTTTCCAAGAATAAAACGCTTGTAGAATACACTGCCATGCGGCCATGCTCTGCGGTATCTCTCCAGTACCTTTGGTGATAGGGTAAGGTTATCTGTCATCATGAAGTGCAGATGATATACTTTCTTCTTTTTTGCCTGGAGAATATACTCTTCCCGGATATAATGGTGTGGTCCTGCCGGATTGCAGTTCATCCAGGTCTTAGCACCTTCCACGGAACAACGTCCGATTGCCTGATCTACAAAACTCTTCGGGAATAACGCTGCTTCATCAAGGTAAGCTCCTGCTGCAGTAAGTCCCTGCAGAGCATCTTGTGCTGCTTCTGTATTGGCTCCGTACAAGTAGTAGGTATTCGTGCCAATCTCAATCCTTGCATCCGTTCCGGAGCGCACGTAATTGTATGGCCAGCCCCATGCTTCAAGAATCTGTAGCATAGGTCGAATTACATTCTTTTTGAGCGCTCCCATTGTCTTTCCAGCCAGAATAAAAGACTGACCTGCGAACATCTCCTGCGACCAAGTGAGGAAGCCAATAATGCAGGCTATAGTCTTTCCTGATCGGATGGCTCCGTCCGCCACCACAAAATCGCATTGCGAGCTGACCAGTGGAGGTCTCCACCAGTGCATAAGTTTCTGCTGCTGAGTAGAAAATGGGGAAAACTTAAACTTCGCTGGCTTCTTCTGTACCTTCGGCATCTTCCTCTTCCTCCACTTCATCAGCAAACAGATTATCTAAATCTTCCTGCGTCGGTCTCATAGCTTTCAGAAAATCACGGATATTCTCGTCCTGATTGTCCGTATCACCAATTTCCTGATCTCTGGCTCTCTTGGCTCTATCTGTTCGAATCTTCTGTTCTTCTAAATCAGCTTCAGACCTTTCCGTCTGTCCGACGGTCTTCATGATTGCCTGATATGCTTTCACGTCTCCCAGTGACGCCTTCTGAATCATAGCCATTGCTATGACTTCCTCGTAAGTGCTCTCGCCACCATCTGACCGTAATATATCTGATAGTCCATCAACTTCCACCTGCATAGTTAATAGTCTGTTCATTGTATCCCTGAGAGCTGCTTTCCTGCGCCTGGTCTCACCACTTCTTTTTCCACCCCTTGAACGCATTTCTCTTTCTTCGCTCTCACTTCGATTGCCTTTCCCATATGGGATTAAGTTTTGTTCATTCGCCACTTCACCACCTTCAATTCTGGTTTATTTTTGCATTATAAAAGCACCCCGGAGGGTGCCTAATTCAATTAGTTTTATTTATTATCTATAATTTTTGAAATATCTTTTCCTGTTTTTCTTTCTTGTTCTATTAACATTGCTAAGATTTTCCCTTGTAACTCCTCATCTGTAGTTTCGTCTGTAATTTCAATAATATCCCCATTATTATCATCAAGCACAACTTCTTTCTCGTACCCAATACATTTTTTCAAAAACTCTAAAATTATTTTTAAAAGTTCTTTGAGAGTAAGAATATCTCCTATAATTTGAAGTCCATGGTCCATATTTTTTAGTACAACTTGTATTAAATCTGGATAGACTGCCGCCGGCATACATTCAAATTTTACTACAGCTTCACAATTCCCTTTAACATACATGTTTCTTGTAAAATCCATAATATCTTTTGAATCTATTTGGACATCTTTACCGCTATAATTATTAGTATTAATACAAATCTCTATATTCATTTTTCTACCTCCTCTATACATACAAAAACCTACCCTCATAATATCTTAAAATACGACATTGTGCAACAAAAGAACGACCTGTTGCCAAGCCGTTCCTTCTGGGTTTTATGTATTTTGAGGAAGTGAACTCAACGTGGAAAACTGTCTTTTCACTAAGTTCAGTTTATACTCTAGCACTTTTTAAGCGAACATTGCCGAACATTTATTCTAATTTTTCTAAAAATCTGTTATGTCGCATCCGACAATTATCCTCTGTGTACTTAATCCTCCTCTTCGGGAATTTCTGGTTCATCTTCAATGCTACTTGATACCAGGTCAGGTCATCGATGTAATACAGCCGAAATATAATCCTCAGCTCGCTCTTCGGTATCGTCTCTATGTACTCCTCTGCCTGGTTCGTAAGCTCCAACAGCTCCGCTTCCAAAGCCGTCAGCCTGTCATTTCGTTTCTTCAACAACTTCTGCTTTAGTGCAATAGCTGCTGTCGGTCTGCCCGTGATCTTGACTGTTCCGAGTGGCTTCTTTCCTCGCTTACCTCTAGTCACAGAGTCCGTGACAATCATGTTCTCCAGCTTTGCTAGTTCTCTCTCGTTCTCATGAATCCGTCTCCTCAGATCTTTTATTTCTTCCTTCATCTCCACGTACTGGATCAGAACATTCTTGTCCACGTCCTATCTCCTCCCCTGTATCAATATCGTTCCTTTTCGCCTTCTGCCTTGCCAGATATCCCAATATGCTGTAGCATGCCGGTGTCCGGAAGCGTCTGCTCGCTTCTTCCGTTGGTGGCTTTTCTGCCATCTGGTCACGACCTGATATAGCATCGAGGCGCTGGTCTTTACTGTCGCTCATCGTTCTCGCCTCCTTCGTCGTTTTGTAATTCCACCTTATATGTTTTTCAATTCCTGTTCTTTTTCATCTACCCAATCTTCAATTACTTCCACAATTCGCTTTTGTAAATCTTTGGGAATCTCAATTTCTTTATCTCTTGCAAAATAAATATCTTTATACAAAAAGAACTGTTTCGCTTTTGTAATGATTCTAAATCTATATTTACTTACGCTTTTGTCCTTATACCTGTCACCACACCAGTTCAAGAACCACTTCACTGGTCGCAACTCTTCCTGGATTTTATCGTATTTTTTATATTGCTCTTTCGTCATCTACTTTTCCTCCCTGTATGGTTCTGGCAATGGCATCCATGCATTCACAATCAATCCATAATGCGCATAGGTTTCTTCATCGTCTCCCGGATAGAACTTATCGTTCTCTCCGTCATTTTCATATCGTCCAATATCCAGACCAGTATAGTTTGCGAATGACAGCAAGATATATTCCTCTTCTTCCGGCAATCTCTCACTACATGGAACCCACCGACCGAAGCTATCTTTCTCCTCAGCATCTTCATATCTTGCCAGCTTCTCCATAGCTTCTGACAGCTTATTCTTGTCCTTGATCACTGCTTTTCCAGCATGATATTCTGTATATCGCATTTATTCGACCTCTTCTTCCTCCGGGAATTGAAAAATTTCTGATTGTGGCTCAAAAAATATACTATCGTAATATTCTCTGCACATCTTCATAGCTTTAATTGCTTTTTCTTCGGTGGAATATTCAGCTAAAATATAAACTCTATCTCCTTTGCCGAGGTCATTCCCCAGAAATGTTCCAACGATTGTTGCCATATTTTTCGAATATGGTGAAATTGCAATCAATTCATAAGGCGCATCCAATAATCCGTTCTGACTAATGATTCTCATATTCTTCCTCCTTTACATAATCCGGGCAATCCTCTGCAAATTCATACTCGTACGAAGAATCGCACTGCATCGGGCAACCCACGTAATCCGGGCATTCCAAGCAACACATATGATTGTTTTCGTTTATCGCACATTTTCCTCTGCATCCCATTTACTGTTCCTCCTTCCATTTCTTCTCACTGAATTCATCCGGTTCCATATATGTGTTTCCGTCACATTCGACAACTCCACGTCCGTATCTATAAGCACATGACCTACAGAGCGGTCGAAATTTAAAAAGTCCTTTATTTTTTCCTTTGGTGATACGGAATGTTGCTGTGTATGGCATAATCTTGATTCCTGGAACATGAGATTTCATATCCTGTCCACAACACCAGCATTTCTCGTTCATTCCTGTCAGTTCATAGAAGTCTTTTGTATAGTCATGCATAAGTCCGCCATACCGAAAAGGCTTATCTGTCAGTGTATTCTTTCCTTTCATGTGATTTCTCCTTTTCTTCATCAGTTCCAGGATGCTTCCGGTTCATCTTCAACCTCGACATCATCATCGTGCATCTCCATAATATCTGTGATATCGCAGAACGCCCTGTCTAACCTCATCATGAAAATGTCAAATTCATCCACGCGTCTTAACGAATTGATATCAAGTTCACTTTTGAATCTTGTAATGCTGAATCTATTACTTTTCGATTCATACATATGGATTTCTTTTGTCAATTTCTCGTCCTCTTCACATTTGAAAACCAAATCACAAAATCTTCCTCCGAATATGAGATTGCCTATATCCACGGTTACTTCTGCTGTCACATTCTGATATGTCGGTCTATCATCTGTACAAATTTCAAGTTCGGACGTATCAACATTCTTGCTGACATATTCCTTGTATTTCTCGAATACATCTTTCAAGCTGATTACATCTTTGTCCGGCTCTGTCATAAGGCTTTTGAAGTTTCCTAGGATTTCCTTGTTGTCAACTAAATTTGTGCTGTTGATAATTTCTGCGAGAACTGCATCGAGTTTTACCACATAATCATCCAAACTTACTCTTTCGATTGCCGGTGTCATTACTTCTTTTACTTTCTCGTCAATAACCTTTCTCGCTTCACCTTTCCATGTGAACTGATCTTCAATACTGCTTTTCAATGCTTTGGTTACGGCATCGGATACAAGCTCTTCAACTGTTCCGTCATTCAATTTATCTGCTACTGCTTTTGCTATTCTTTCTTCAAATGTACTCATAATTCCCTCTCTTTCTCGACAACCGACTACCGAGTGATAATCGGCTGTCTGATGATTTATTTCTTACTTTCCTAAAAAGCTTTATGGTTTTTCTTCTTTCTCCCAATACTCTACGATATATTCTTTCTTGCCCTTAGCGTTCCCTGGGATCTCACGATACCCAATCCTGGCGGAATATCCTGCTTTAATTAACAGCCTGGCAATCGTAAGCCGATCTTCTTCATTCAGACCAGCCGTACCACCTCGAATACTACGAATTACTGCCATATTCTCCTCCTTCAATAAAATCAAACAACGTTGGTGTTTCTCTCTCATTTTCTGCTTCCTGCAAGTATCCCACTCCATCTCGGAAATAATCTGGGCTTAATTCTATTCCATATCCTTTCCGGTTCATTTTTACTGCTGTCATTGGTACTGTCATAAGCCCTCCGAATGGATCTAATACCGTCTCTCCCGGATTGCTGAATCTGTCTATGATGCGCTCCACAATATCCAACTGCAACGGACATACGTGCATCTGTAATCTTCTGCGGCTCTGTGTTGTATTTAATGTCCGCATTCGGTTGATATCATCCCATACTTCCATCTGATTCCAGGAACCCGGTGCAACTACCATGAATGATGCTGGAAGCTTTCCGTTTTTATCCAGCTCTTCCGCAAGCTTTACGTGTTCTTCATAACTGTATACAGATTCTCTTGAGTATTTTCTATACACTGCTTGCAGGTTGTCTACGGAAATGTCTTTCAGTTCTTCTTTGCTGATCAGGCGGTCGCCTGATGACCTCCAGTAGCCATGTGCATCTATCTGCCAGCGTGCTCTTGTGTACTCTTCCTTACTCTTTTTCACCGGAGTATCTGCATAAGCCGTTGAATGATCTGTTGGGAGTTTTCGGAATAATAAAATGTATTCTGGACAACCCACTCCCATCTTGGAACCGTCTTTACATTGTTCCGTCCACCCTAGGCGATAAGTCTGATTATTTTCTCTCACAACATCTGTAATGACTGTAATCATTCCGAAATACTGAAAGCCATGTTTTATATAGTGTTCGATGCATAATGCGTGAAATGGTTCAATAGTTGGCATTCCTGTACCTGTAGCATTCCCAAATAGCACTCTGTCTTTTACGTGGACTGCTGCCACCCGTCCCGGCTTTAGTATTCTCAGAAGCTCCGGCGTCAAGAAGTCCATCTGCTCAAAGAATTTTTCTGTATTTTTGTTATGTCCAAAATCATTATAATTTGCGCTGTACTCATAATGATTTCCGAATGGAATGGAGGTATGAATCAGATCAATACTGTTTGTTTCCATTCTTCTTGTCTCTTCCACACAGTCATCATGAACTGCTGTGTAATTTTTACCTTCAACTCTCACCGTTTCTACACCCATTTTCCTTTCCAGACGCTTCTCAATATTTGCAGAGGATAATCCGTATTTTTTTACAATTTCAATCATCTTTTCTACCATGTGGTCATGATTTTTCCACTTTTCCATGAGCGCGTCCTTAATTTCTCTTTCGTTTTCCATGTATATGATGTCTATCTGCACCGGTTCTTTTTGTAGAAATCTATAACATCTGTGAATTGCCTGGATAAAATCATTGAACTCATAATCTATCCCTAAGAATATCTCTCTGTGACAATATCTCTGGAAGTTGCAGCCAGAACCGGAAATAGATTTCTTTGTCGCAAAAAGTCTTGTTTTTCCCTGTGAAAAATTTATAACTCTATTCTCGCGTGTTTCATAGTCCATAGATCCGTAGATATCTACCACTTCCGGAAGTGCCTTTTTTATTGCGTGTCGTTCTGACTCTAGGTCGTGCCATAGCACAAAGTGGTCTTCCGGTGAGTCTTCAACTATCTTTTTCATGGTTTGAACCCTTTGCTCGATGCTTTCTCTTTTTACCTGTGCTGCTTCTTTTAATCCTGCTGCCGCTTCATTGAATAATGCTATCTGACCGTCTTTTTCAACAGCATCTCCGTACTCAATCGGTAATTCATGCCAGTTCACTTTTAGATCTGGGAGATTATATCCCTCGTCAGAATATTCCGGATTGAGATCTGACGGTTTTGTGATGAATAACGCCCAGGAACTCACCCATAACCAAAATTCATCTTCCATGTTTGGATATAATTTTAGGTTGTTCGCTTTTGTGCTGTCTCTTTGAAAAAATCTTGTGAGAGCCTGTCCGGTGTCCATCACTTCCAAATAGCCGGCGTAGTGTATTAACTCCTTGTATCTATTCGGCGATGGCGTGGCTGTTGCAACCAACTTATATTTCACATTCTTGAATTTGTCCAAAAACGTCTGATATGTCTTACTACCAAATGATCGGAGTACACTTGCCTCGTCCAATGATGTTGCTGCAAAATATGATGGATCTATATCTCCATCTCGGACTCTTTCATAATTTGTCAGAAGAATCTGTTCTTTTGCTTCTTTTACTTCCTGCATGGTCGTACATATTTCGGTCTTTCATAGCCAAGAATATTTACTGCATCTTGTGTAAACTCTTGCTTTACTCCCAATGGCAGCACAATCAAAGCTTTTCCACCTTCATGTACTGCTGCCAGGTGGCAGAATTCTATTTCCTGCACAGTCTTTCCAAGTCCAAATGATTCAAACAGTGCGCGCCTGCCACCTTTAAGCGCCCATGCTACTGCATCTGCCTGGTGTGGTTTTAATGCATGATTAATTCTTGCTTTATCTACTTCAAACCCACTATCTACAGCAAGTTCAATTTTTTTCTTCAAAAATTCTATGTAATCCATCTTTAAAAGGAGCCGATATATACCTTTGCCCGGCCGGAGCTCCGTCTCCTTTCACTATGTTAAAAATCAAATACCACTTCCGGTGCTGGTATAAAATCAACACCGCATTCTTCTTTTCTATCCAGTTCTATCCTTCGAACTGCCTTATTGATCGCCCAGGCATTGTCCTTGCAGTACACATACCCATCCGGCGCATATAAACTTTTTACCTTTCCACTGATCCTATCTAATATCGTCTGGTATGACATATGATTCTTCCTACCTGCTTCCCTGACTGATCTGTAAAATTCAACAATTTCTCCCTCTGGACTGATCTTCACAACCGACATCTCACACCCATTGCTCCTTCCAGTCAATCTGCCAAGTTCACTCCTGGTAGTGATACCAATATTGTTTAGTGCATCGTCTGTGATGATACCATTCTTGTGATATGCTGCCTTTCCCGGTGGCAACGCCCCGATGAATGTAATCTGCATCAGCTTCATGACTACCTGTTCCTTGCCATTCAGTTTTACAATCCTGCGCCCATTGGAACTCTTGATGTATGGATGTAAGTCCTTGTATCCACGTTTCAACGCTCTGCGGATATTGCCGAAATAATTGATCTGATACTTTCCGCCATATCCTGGAATGTCATACCATTCATTAAGGCTGATCTGCTTAATTCTCATGAGTTGCACCTCCCAGCATCGCAAGTTCCAGCGCGTCCATGTTGTAATCGCGACCGGTAAAATTATTAAATTTTGTTCCTTGCGCGGGTTTCGCGGTCAATTCCAGCCGATTCCCTCTCGCCCAGTTTCTCACTGCGGCACGCCAGTCTTTCATTTTGTTTTTTCCGACCATCCAGTCCTTAGACCGATAAAAGTCAACAAATCGCTCACAATCAATGCGATATTCCTTTTCCCTGCAGTAATTTTCAACTTCTGTTACTGTGGGTGGTTTAAAGCGGGACGCTTTTTCTTTAGACACGTTAGTGTCTTTCTTTTTAATATCATTATCATTTACATTTACATATACATTAGGTTGTGGGTTGGTTACATCTTGGTTATTGTTTGGTTTTTTCTTGGTTACATCTTGGTTATTGCTTGGTTCCTGTTTGGTTATTGGTCTACCACCTTTTTTCCCGTTCTCGTAACGCTTATTATTCGCATCAATCTGAGGTTTCACCAAGCAAAATACTGTATACTCAATCCCTCCTGTAGCTGGTTCAGTACCGTCTAATGCGTAACCTATGATGGCTTGCATAACCTTCTTATACTCTTCGGGCGGAAGTCCTGCGATAGCATCTGCAAATGATCGGTAAAATACAAAGCTGTCTCTCATTACTTTTCACCTCTTCTAATTATCATGCAATGCCTTTCCATACATTTTCATCCAATCATCTAGCGGCATTGTAACAAGCCACTCTTTTCTATTTCTTCGATGCATAACAACTGGATTTTCGCCATCTCTAGCATCATTCTTCGATTGCTCGATAGCATCATAGATATTAAGCCTTTCCACCCTCTTACATTCGATGTGGACTCCTGGAAGTCCTACTACATCAGCATCTCCGTTTGATCCGCAATATTGTTGCCCCCTCCGGCTGTCATACCCATACTCTCTTAATATTGTGGCAAGCTCGCGCTCACCATTCTTTCCCTTATTGTTAGAATTCATTTTGATACCTCTGAGCATCTGCTCCAACTATCGTAAGTCTGCTTCATGCATAATCGTTTAAGCTGTATCGCTCTCGCCCTATGTAAGTCTTTAGCTATATATTCGTGAAACGCTGCTTTATCTACCGGATCACTCGGTATCGGTCGAAATACACCTTTCCCGACATTGATAATGCAATCACCGTTACAATTCGCTTTTTCTACCATATTACGAAAAATTCTATCGACACTCGGATCCGCTGGACGCTGTATTGCATTTCTGTGTCCGTCGCATATCCGATGAAAATAATCTTCTGCTTTTTCTCTCGACGTCATATTTTCTCCTTTCTGCCGGAGTGCGGCATCTCCGGCATCGTGACACAATATTTGCAAAACCGAACATTTTATCTTCAGTTACGTTTGCCGCATGAATCTATGTGAATGAGTTACAATCTGTTCTTTCCAAAAATCCGAATGAACTCTTCTCTGGTCCCGTAATGCTCCTCGAAATATTGCTGAGCCATCTGCTTAAGCTTAAGATCCAACCCTTGATTGGGATTCCCGTGAACACTGTCTGCTTCGTTCTCGTGCAAATAGCATGCTATGGGAATTACGAAACCATATTCTTCGGATTTCGACCTGTATGGTCCATAGAAAATGTGGTGTCTATGGCAATATGGCGTTCCGGTAAAGTAACAATGCTCCATGTCATTTGTGAACACACTCCATAATCGTTTAGACATCTACACCATACCTCTCTTTCAAGAGTCTCTTTTCTTCCGGCGTTGCAATTTCTCTATCCGGAATTCCTGCTTCCTTACACATGGTAATCATTCCGTCTATCAGCCTTGCCATTTCCTCTGTGTTGTACGTATGGCTACCGCGAAGTAATCTGTACGTTCGATACATCACATTGTCATTGCCCTCCCGCACTTGCGATGTAGGCTGTAAATGATAATTCACGGCATATCTAACTTGATTTTCTGCATCTTCTGTATCAGGAATCGTTGTAAACACTGACTTTCCATCAATGATCCAAGGTTGTCCATATCTGATTAGCGCTATGTTATGCACCTCTGGATTTGCCATATCAAGGACCTTTCCCAACTTCGATACGAGCACCCAGTAATATGCATTCGCATCCAAGCTTCTCTTCTTTCGATATTTCTTTATCCGAATGGTCAATTTTTCGCAACCCTTTAGATCTTGGAATGCTTCTCTTGCGTCTTCATTCAGTTCAAAGGACGCTGTCTGTTTGCCAGTAGCATAATTCATGGACAACCCTTGAAATATTCCTGTGAAATCCATTACTGTTCACCCATTTTATTCATGAGAATCATAAAATGCTTTACTGTAAGTTCTCTTAAATCCTTCACTTTAAAAAAGTTGCATACATTTTCAACAGTCTGATTGTGATTTGGAATGCATTTCATTAATGTGTTATACTGTGCGTCCGAAATCAAACTCATTCCCTCTTGTTGTTTAATAGCATTCAAAACCTCATCTGCACTGGCAACACTTGTATCAATTCCAATTCCGCACATTCCAAGCGCTCTTCCTACAGCTGATGTCTCGCAATTTTCAATGTAAGAAGTCTTGTTTATGAATGAGGAATCCTCTTTTTCATAGGCATGTCCCACTCCTAGCACTGAACCAAAATCATCTTTCACAACTGCAGACATCACACAGATGCCTTTCTCTAAGCTTTCAATATTTGTCTCGATACTTCCGTTCGGATATAACATTCGAAATACACGAATTCTTTGATTTACTTCCGCATATTCTTTTCCTTTAACTTCTATTTTTGTGATTGTTTGATTTGCAATCATTAACGATTCATATGTCATCTATACCGCCTCCTTCAACACAAGTTGCCCGTCTGGCTGTCTGATCAGAAGCGATCTGATAAGCTCTTCTCTCTTTTTCTTCTTGTCCTGGCAATCACATTTCTCTTCCGGATCCAAATTACAACCACAGAACGGACATTCCTTGTAATACATTAATACTCACCTATCTCTTTCACATAAGTCTCACACCCGCGTTCTTCGCGGATCTGCATTGCGAGATCGTTTACTCTGTTTTTTTCTGCGCGTGTAACAAAACGATATGTTCCATATTTGTATTCTTCCGCTCCGAACACCATCCATATTTCTGCCATTACACAACCCTCCTGTAATTAGCATTGAGACAATCCTCGCATAAACGTTCTCCATCTATCGTATAGATATAATCTCCTTCATACACCTCACACCCACAGCAATCACAATATGTTGCAGGTCCCTGTTCCGGAGGCGATGTTTTCCATTCGTCATATCCTGGTATATGTTCCATTTGACTAATTTCCTCCTGTTTTGTATAATATAATTGACTAATTTCCAGAGTGCTTCTCGCCTTGCCGGGCTTATGAGAGCACTCTTTTTTATTTTGCCAGTTCGAACAACTGCTTGATCTGCCCGACTGTCAGTACGGTATCCGATTGCAGTCCGCACAACGTATCAACGACCTGGCATCTTCTGGAAATCAAGCTCAGACTTTTCAAGTCAGCTTTCTCCTCAAAGCTCTTAAGAAAATACCCGAACTCTTCCTCGTTCATCACTGTCGCGATCTCGTTCATATCCTCACCACCTTCCTATACATATCCGTAAGCCCGTCTCCATTCCTGGTACTCGTCCTCCAGGTCAGCTGCCTCAATAACCTCATGGAGCATCTTGAACTTTTCATACTCGATTTGATGTCCAATCTGGTCAAATGGAATGGCTTCACACACCTTGCACTGCTCCGCACTATGCCGGAATAAGATTTCTTTTAAGCTTGCTGTATCATCCATGTGATCACCTCCTGCATTTTCAGGATCTTGATGGAGATTATCACGAACATCATCATTGTCGCGATGTCTCCCAGGATTACCAGCACGAATAACGTGTCCACAATCCTCTTCATTGTCCACTTTCTTTTCTTCATGTCTAATATCCCATGACCAGCCAATGAAAAAACATAGCCATCGGCAGTCCGTTCATCATCAGTCCTACCACTATCCAATCCCTAACTCTCATGGGCTTGTCCTCCTTTCAATCTTCTATCCACCTCTTCCGGTGGTATTTTCAGCCACTCCGCCAAGGCTCGCTTGTTGATTTCATAAGAATTCTGTGTGTTACCAGCTTCCTTGGCTGTAACTACAGTCCCAAACGTCCAGATACCTCTCTTAATTCGCTCCCGAACCATTTGCGGGGCACATCCTATGATTCGCGCTGTCTGATTGGCGCTTAGTATGTCTTTCATTTCCTACTCACCTCCCTGTTTCCTCTTACCGATGCGAATCACACAATCATTTATTCCAATCTTCCTTGGTCGTTTCCTGCACATATAGCTCATCTCTCGTGATAAGAAGCGACCATTTTCCATTATTAAATTCCAAATCAATACGGCTTACCATCGGTACTTCTTCGCCATTCAATAAATAGATTCCTTTTTCTGTATCAATATGAATTGATTTAAATGGTTTCCTTTCTACTGTTTCAGCCACTTTACTCACCTCCCACATCACTGATTAGCTCTGGAATCAGCTTTTTCTTTATTGCCTTTACACTCTTTGGTTTGATATAATCTTCCTAATAAATGATGAAAGGAATGATTATTAATGAAATTAAATCCTGATTGCATACGAGATATACTTCTTGTTGTGGAAGAAATTCCTGATATAAACCACCATTGGCGATTTGATAAAGAAACCGTTCCTGAATTGCTTCCAAATTATTCTTTTGATGAAGTAATGTATCACATCCGTCAATGTCAGCTTAATGAATTCTTTTTTCAAGCATCTGGCAATATTACTGGAACATGCTACACTATTTCGGATTTATCCCCTAAAGGACACGAGTTTCTTGCCAACATCAGAAATGATTCTTTTTATAATAAAGTAAAAGACATTGGTGCTGAACTTGGTGTGCAATCACTTAAAGACTTAACTCAGATTGCCTTGTCGGCAGCGTCTCTGGTCATCAAATCACACTTTAATCTTCCTTGATGTGCAGAGCTTTCAACGCTACTCTCTCGGCGTATTTCTTTATTAAAGTAGTATTAGGCAATGGATTTCCGCATTCAGCTATATAAAGAAGTACGCCCTGGAAACATAATTTCCAATAAATTGCTTTTGCTATCGCTATCATCGATAGCACAGCTAAAATTCCTATCAGCATCTTTCTTCACCTCGCTTTATTCTTTTAGAAAATACTCAATGCTCACCCCGAAGTAATTCGCTACTTTCTTTAGGTTTTCAATTGAGGGACTGGAAGTTTTCCAACCACGAACAGTACCATTCCCCATTTCACACTCGCGTTCCAGCTTTGCAATAGATATATTTTTATCCTGGCAAAGCTTAGTTACTTTTTCAAAAAACAAAATCTCTTCCTCCTTTCTTGATTGATTTAGAGAAAAACATTGACAAATATTAGAGAATAATCTAAAATATGAATTGTCAGAAACACATTATAGATTATCCTTTTTGTATTTAGGCTTTTCTCTAAATCATGCTTAGATTATATAGGGTATTCTCTAATTTGTCAATATTATTTTTAGATTTTTCTCTAAATTTTAGGAGGTACTCTATGAATAGCGTGGATAGAGTAAAAAAGATATGTAAAGATAGAAAGATACCTATCTCTAAACTTGAACGCGAGCTCGGTTTTTCAAACGGTTACATAAGTCAACTTAGAAAAGGCGTATTTCCAGCCGATAGGCTGGTATTAATAGCAGATTATCTACAGGTATCCACAGATTTTCTTATGACTGGAGTTGATAGTGACGGACTAACTGAAAAAGACAATCGCGACATTGCAAAAGACATGGAAAGTATCCGCACAAAACTATTAAACGGTGCAGACGGTCCTCTCTCTTATGACGGAGAACCAATCCCAGAAGAAGATGCCGAATTGCTTCTCGGGCAAATCGAGCTGATGATGCGCCGACTGAAACCTATCAACAAGGAAAAATATAATCCAAACAAAAATAAGAAGTAGGTGTTGGGATTTGAAAGCACATGATGTTAAGCGATTAGTTGCTTATTATGTCAAAAAATATGAAACACGAAATCCATTCGTGCTGGCGGAATATCTGAATGTAGAAGTCCAAATTGGACCGCTCGGAAGTCGTGCCGGATGTTATATTTTTCTCAAGAATCACAAGTGTATATTTCTGAACGAAGATTTGTATGAACACGAACGCATTCTTGTCATGGCACATGAGCTGGCGCACTCAATCATGCATCGGAAAGAAAATTGCTACTTCATCCGAAATAAGACTCTGATGCTGACTTCCAAGATAGAGATTGAAGCCAACACATTTGCAGCAGAGCTATTAATTCCAGATAAATTAATAGCTGACAATCCCGGTCTTACCAAGGCTCAAATTGCTTGGTTGGCTGGGTTCGATGCACGAATTATGGAATTCAAGAGATAATTATATGGTATAACCGCAATAGCGATTATATAAACTTACTTGATTACAAAGAAAAAAGAGGAGGGGTTTGATGGGACTACGCTTTCGAAAAAGTATTAAGATTGCCCCAGGAGTTAAGATTAACTTCAACAAGAAAAGCTCCAGCATTACATTTGGCGGAAAAGGAGTCCATTATACAATGAACTCAAAAGGAAAAAAGACCGCTTCTGTCGGAATCCCTGGAACAGGTCTTTCCTATACCAAATCATCTGGTGGTGGATCTAAAGCCAAGAAGCACACAAGTAACGGAGGTACGCAATCAATGTCTCAAAATAATTTTCAAGGACCTGGTTCTGATAAGAAATGGTATCAGAAAACAGGATGGATAATCGCATTATTAATTTTCTTCTTTCCAGTAGGCCTTTTCCTTATGTGGAAATACACCGATTGGAAAAAGCCAATAAAATGGATTGTTACCGCATTAATCCTTATTTGCGCTTTTATTGGCATAGCGTTTCCGGATAATCTGGAAAGTATCAATTTAAAAGCAAATTCAAAGGAAGCATATGATATTAATCAAAATGTAAAAATAACCGTAGCAACCACTCCAAGCGATTATGAACTGTCAAATGATGATTTTCAATGCTCCAGCGGAAATTTGAGTTATTCTAATGGTAAACTTTCCTTCTCGGCATCCAAAGCCGGATTATATAGTGTTTGGGCTGAACATAATGGAATAAAAAGTAATACATTATCTTTTAAAATCGAAGATAAAGCTGCTATCGCCAAAAAAGAACAGGAGAAAAAGGCTGAGGAAGAGCGAATTGCTACTGAAAAAGCCAAGCAAGAAGAGCAGGAACGCCTTGCAGCAGAACAAGCTGAAGCCGAAGCACAGGCTCAAGCACAGGCACAGGCTGAAGCTCAAACAACCTCACAAGCTCAAGAAAATAACGACCCTGTTGTTTACATAACACAAAGTGGTGACAAGTATCATCGAAGCGGATGCAGATATTTAAAAAAATCTAGTATTGAAAAAAGATTATCGGAAGTAAAAGGAAGTTATAGCCCTTGTGGAGTATGTAATCCTCCACAATAATATTAAACATAGAAACGCCGCCCCTGCGCCAACAGGAACGGCTCAAAGACTAATGCCCCGAAGGATACACCAGTACGTTCAATAATTAGTGTATCATCTTCGGACAGCTATCGCAAGCGGAACATCCGTTCTTTGCTGGCTGTTATTTTTATACGCAAAATTGTGCGACGTCGCACCAGAAAGGAGATGTGTATTGTGGGAAGACGAAAGAAATATCCTAAACTACCAAACGGCTTCGGCTCGATTAAACGCCTGTCTGGCAAGAACAGAACGAACCCCTATGGAGTTTACCCTCCGACCACAGAATTTGATTCTGACGGTAATCCAGTGCCTGTGAAGGCTCTCTGTTATGTCGATGATTGGTACAAAGGATTTACGGTTCTTACTTGGTATAAACACGGGGAGTATTATCCGGGACGAGAAAAGGAGTTGACAGAAGCTGGCAACAGCTCCCTAAACGGAATGATTGAAAAAATCCTAAGTAAATATTCTCAATCCAAAAGAGAAATTGCTGATCAGAAAACTTTCGCGGATATCTTCTTGGAATACTACGAAAATAAATTCGGGCAACCATATAATCATCCTGGTAAAAAGCGCCCTATGGAACGGAGCGTATGTGCTGCTTACAAAAACAGCAGTGTTCTACATAATGAGTCATTTCGAAATCTTACAGCTAACACGCTGCAGTCCGTAGTGGATGATTGCCCGCTTAAGCACGCCTCTCTTGAGCTCATTGTTACGCTCTTTCATCAGATGTATGCCTACGCTGACGCAAACGATCTATGTGATAAGGATTACTCGAAATATGTCACTATCAATATCGACGACGATGATGAACACGGTGTGCCGTTCACAGATGAAGAGCTTGTGATGCTTTGGGAAAACCAGAATGATCCAACCATTGAGCTGATATTAATCATGTGTTATTCCGGCTTTCGAATCTCTGAATACCTATCTCTGGAAGTCAATACGACTGATTGGAGTTTCTTTGGTGGTTTAAAGACTGATGCAGGAAAGAACCGAATCGTACCGATTCATACGCTCATCCGTCCGATCGTTATCAGACGGCTAAATAGGGAGAAAACACTTTTACCAGTCACTACGCAGAAATTCAGAGTCCGGATGTATGATGTTCTCGAATCGCTGGGCATAGAAAAACATACTCCACATGACTGCCGGCATACATTCAACTCCTTGTGCGATCGTTTTAGTGTCGTGGAACGGGATAAAAAATTAATGCTTGGACATGCATTTTCCGATGTAACGAATAAGGTGTACCTGCATCGAACCTTAGAAGATCTCCGAGGAGAAATAGAAAAGATAAAACTGTGTCGCTAACGTGTCACTAACGATACCTATTTATTTATTTTTTTCTGTAATTATATATTTTTATAGAAACGCTCGCAAACACCGTATTTACAGGCGTTTGCGAGCAAAACCATTGATTTTTCGATGCT